>ENA-OQKH01000159-OQKH01000159.1-human-gut-metagenome-genome-assembly--contig:-NODE-159-length-61464-cov-7.188493_pt1 | contig 61464 bp, 56 predicted proteins | sample MGYA00242645_ERZ504791 | MGnify/ENA primary metagenome ERZ504791 (study PRJEB26092, sample SAMD00036388) | human gut metagenome | host: Homo sapiens | study: EMG produced TPA metagenomics assembly of... | reverse complement strand
TTGACCCCATCTTGATCAGATACTCTATTTGCAAAAGCGGTTCGATATTCAGTTTTGAGGGTACATCCTCAACAAAAAGAGAAGCATGACGAAGGTCACGCGTTGGCCGGTGTCGATGACGGTGAGGTTCCACCTGTTCCCATTCCGAACACAGAAGTTAAGCTCACTTGTGCCGAAGATAGTTGGCTGGAAACGGCCTGTGAAAATAGGTAGATGCCGGCTTCTCAAATCAAAGCTCTATCCCGTTTGGGGTAGGGCTTCTTTATTTGTTTTGTAAAGGGGAGCGGGGAGGTATAGGCAAGGCTGCGCGGGCGGATATGGAAGCCGCCCCTACGGAGAGGTAAGGGAACAAGGGCATTTCCCAAAGGGAAACGTTGACAAATCAATAACATTGCGGTATACTAGCAACTATTGTTGATAAGTCATAGAGGAACAGAAAGGAAATACACCTTGAAAACAAAAGCAAAAATGAGCCCGAAAAAGAAAATCGCCATCGCAGTCGGTGCGGTGGTCGTGGTGCTGACGGCGGCGCTGCTGTTTGTCAGCAACTACCTTGTAAACTATGCCATCGGCCGTAGCGGAGACGGCGGCGATCGTGAAGTCGCGCTGGAGGTCGAAGCCTCGCCGGACAGCGTCGAGGCAATTATTGAGACGAACCGCGCACAGTACAGCGCGGACATCGACGCCTTCGCAGCTGCCCATCCGGGAGAAAATGTGACACTCGCCGCCGCCGATGGCCTGACCCTGCATGGCGTCCGCTATGCCAACGCCGAGACCGCCGATACACACCGCTGGGCGATTGTTCTGCACGGATACCGCGGTGACTACACAGGCGCGCTGCAGTTGGCAGCGCCCTATTATGAAGCTGGCTATCAGGTGATCACACCCGACCTGCGGGCCTGCGGCGAGAGCGAGGGCGAATATGTAGGCATGGGGTGGCTGGACCGTGAGGACATACTGCGCTGGATCGATTTCATCCTTGCGGACGACCCGCAGGCGAAAATTGTTATCCACGGCATCTCAATGGGAGCGGCTACAACGATGATGACGGCAGGGGAGAGCACACCCGACAATGTGAAAGCCTTCGTGGAGGACTGCGGTTACACCAGTGTGTGGGATATTTTTTCCAGTGAGCTGCAGCTGCGGTTCGGGCTGCCGGAGTTCCCGATTTTGTATACGGCCAGCGGTGTCGCCAGGCTGCGCGCAGGGTACAGCTTCACCGAGGCCAGCGCCCTGCGGCAGGTGGAAAACTGCGAAAAACCGATGCTTTTCATTCATGGCACGGCGGATGACTTTATCCCCTATGAGATGATGGACGAACTGTATAACGCGAAGCCCGGCGATAACAAGGCCGAGCTGACCGCTGAGGGCGCAGGCCACGGAGAGGCCATGTACGCGCTGGGGGACACCTACTGGGACACGGTGTTTGACTTCATCGAGCCTTATATGAACTGAACGCAGAGCGGCGCGGGGTAACCTGCGCCGCTTTTGTGCTGCCTGGACAGGATACGGCGTACAATGCAGCAGGGGAGGGGTGAGAATGCAGTATACCGTTATCGAGTTTTTCCAGTCGGAAACCGAGAAGGAGCGGCGGCGAAACCTTGAACGCCTTTTACAACAGCTGCGGCTGATAAACGGCCCAAAGGACGGCGGCACCGATGCCCCCGCGTAAGGGCTGGGCGGCGATCTACTGCCGTCTGAGCAAGGAGGATGAGGAAAAAAGCTTCGATGAATCCGAGAGCATCCGCAACCAGCGGGAGCTGCTGCTGCGTTGGGCAGCAGAGCATGGCTATCGAATCTGGCGTGTCTACAGTGATGAGGACTATTCCGGCGCAGATCGCACGCGGCCCGGCTTCAATGCAATGCTGAGCGATGCACAGCAGGGGTGCTTTGAGGTGATCCTTGCCAAAACGCAGTCTCGCTTTACCCGTGATATGGAGCTGGTGGAAAAATACCTGCATGGCCTTTTTCCGGAGTGGGGCGTGCGGTTCATCGCTGTGCTGGATCATGTGGATACACAGGATCCGGCCGGCAAAAAGGCAAGGCAAATCAACGGATTGATCAATGAATGGTATCTTGAGGATCTGTCCGGCAATGTGCGGGCCGTGCTGGATCATAAGCGGCGCAGCGGTTGTTATATCGCCAGCTTTGCGCTGTACGGCTACCAAAAGGATCCGCAGGATCACAATCGGCTGGTCATTGACCCGGAGGCAGCTGCGGTGGTGCGCCGTATTTTTGCACTGCATCTGCAGGGAAGCGGTATGGGGAAAATTGCGCGGCTGCTTAACGAGGCTGCCATCCCGCCGCCATCGGCCTACCGCGCCGGACAGCAGGGGTGTGATTTACCGCAGCCGATGCCGCTTTGGAGCAAGCCGACTGTTCGGCGTATCCTTTCAACGCAGACCTATGTGGGTGATATGGAGCAGGGCCGTGTGCGTAAGGTGAGCTACAAGTCAAATAAGACGGTTCGTCTGCCGCGGCAGGCATGGATTATTGTGCCGGACACCCACCCTGCAATCGTGAGCCGCCGCGACTTTGCGGCTGTTCAGGAACGGCTGGGCCGCAGCGTCAGAAAGCAGCACAACGCCCCGCCGCATTTGCTGGCCGGGCTTGTCCGGTGCGGAATCTGCGGCGGGAAAATGGAGCTGACAGGCACGGCAACGCGGCGATACTACCGCTGCCGCACGGCACAGAAAAGCCGTACTGCCTGCCCGGGGCAGCCATATCTGCCGATGCAGGACCTTGAAGCAATCGTGCGGGAGCGGGGTGCTGCGTGGATCGGCACTGTGCCGACCGATGCGGCATTGCATGCGCTGTTAGAGCGGGCAGTCATCTGCCCGCCGCAGGATGGCAAACGGAAAATTGAGCTGCACTGGCAGTTTTGAGGCGTGGGGCGGTACGCCTTCCCAGGTAGGGTAGACCTCACTGGATGCGACATTCGCAATGTAGGACTGAAAGCTTACAGTCACATTGCCGGTGTTCGCTGTGGGCTTGCCCAGATGCACGGTGATTTTTTTGGGGATAACGACCCGGCTCAGTACACTGCCGGGCAGAATCTCCTCCGGCGCAGGGCCGCTGCCGCCGTTCCCGGAAAACAGCGTGTGGGGCGGTATCGCAATGACCTCCGCTTCGCTGCTGCGTGCAGCGGTGGGGACTGTACCGCGCGGTAAGAGAGCCAGCCGTGCGACCGTCTGCTGTCCGTCAAAGACCTGCACACCGTCCAGCACAAGGGGCTGCCAACCGTCCAGTGCGGCCTCTATGCGGTAGAGTGCGTAGGGGCGCACCGCCGTGTTGGCGGCGTCCAGACTGTAGGCGGCATCGGGTGCGGGCAGGTCTGCAGCCTCTGCGCGGCCGTCTGCATCGGCGGTCAGGTGGGCAAGAGCGGTACCGCTTTCATCCAGCACGGTCAGGGCTACCCCTGCCAGGGGCGCGGCCTGCCCCGCGGCAGAGGTATAGATCAGTATACTGCCTTTGGACATATGCAAAACACCTCCTGACCCACGCTATGCAAATGCGCACAACTGTGCTACAATGGGGGCAGGAGGGGCGATTATGATTTATCTTTCCGGGTTCCGGTTCCCAGACCGGGCACAAGAAGCAAACTACATGGCGTTCAGCCCGCGCGCGAGGCAGACCTGTTATGACTCGTACTATCCGTTTGGATTGTTCGAGGGGCGTACGCTGCCTGAACTGGATTTTTTGGAAATTACGATTTTGTACGGCGGCAATGGCAGCGGGAAAACAACGCTGCTGAATGTGATGGCGGACGCCCTGCACCTGCACCGCCGTGCCGAGTACAACCGCACGCCGTTTTTTGAGGATTATGTGCGCCTGTGCGAGCTGCGCACGATGCGCCCTGTGCCTGCGGGCAGCCTGATTTTGACAAGTGACGATGTGTTTGACTATATGCTCGATCTGCGGGCGCTGAACGATGGCGTGGACATGCGCCGTGAGCAGATGTTTGCGGATTACAACGAGCTTCGGCGGGAAAAATTCCAGATGCACGGCATGAAGGACTACGACCGGCTCAAGCAGGTAAGCGCAGCGCGGCGATACAGCCAGTCCCAGATGGCGCGCCGCACATTGCCTGCCAATGTGCGCACCCGCTCCAACGGGGAGAGCGCATTGGCTGTGTTCAGCGAGCGCATCCGTGAGGATGCACTGTATTTGCTGGATGAGCCTGAAAACAGCCTTTCGCCCGAGCGGCAGCTGGAGCTGGCGCAATTTTTGCATGATTCTGCGCGGTTTTACAACTGCCAATTTATCATAGCGACACACTCGCCGTTTTTACTGGCCATGCCGGGGGCGCGGGTGTATGATCTGGATGCCGAGCCCGTCACAACACGGAAGTGGACGGAATTGGAGAATGTAAAGGCGACATGGGAGTTTTTTCAGCGGCATAGGAACGAATTTGAGTAAAACAAACGCCCGCAGGCGGTGGCAGTCAGCCACAGTCTGCGGGCGATGCTTATTTTTGTTTAGGCAGCTGAAAAATCAAGCCTTGTTGGCGGAGCCGAACAGCTCGATCTTCTCACGGACGGTGGCCTTGATGGCCTCGGCGCCGGGAGCGAGCAGCTTGCGGGGGTCAAAGCCCTTGCCCTCGAGATCCTTGCCGGCCTCGATGTACTTGCGGGTAGCATCGGCAAAGCTCAGCTGGCACTCGGTGTTGACATTGATCTTGGAGACGCCCAGAGAGATGGCCTTCTTGATCATCTCGTCAGGGATGCCCGTGCCGCCGTGCAGAACCAGAGGAATGTTGTCGGTGGCGTTGTGGATCTTGTCCAGAGCCTCGAAGTCCAGACCCTTCCAGTTGGCGGGGTACTTGCCATGGATGTTGCCGATGCCGGCAGCCAGGAAGTCGATGCCCAGAGAAGCGATCTTCGCGCACTCGGCGGGATCAGCGACCTCACCCATGCCGATGACGCCGTCCTCCTCGCCGCCGATGGAGCCAACCTCAGCCTCGATGGACAGGCCGTGGTCATGTGCCAGCGCGACCAGCTCGGTGGTCTTGGCAACATTCTCGTCGATGCTGTAGTGGCTGCCATCGAACATGATGGAGGTGAAACCGGCGGCAACGCAGGCCTTAGCGCCCTCGTAGGTGCCGTGATCCAGATGCAGCGCAACGGGAACGGTGATGCCCAGGCTCTCGTCCATCGCCTTGACCATGGCGGCCACGGTCTTGAAGCCGGTCATGTATTTGCCGGCACCCTCAGAGACACCGAGGATGACGGGAGAGTTCATCTCCTGTGCGGTGAGCAGGATGCTCTTGGTCCACTCCAGATTGTTGATGTTGAACTGGCCGACTGCGTAGTGGCCATCGCGCGCTTTCAGCAGCATATTGGTAGCATTTACCAGCATAGTTCATACCTCCACGTATAACAGTTACAATAGGTGGTACACCGACACCCGGCGCACCATTAAGTTTATTATAACCCGACTTTGACAAAAAATCAACAGGTTTTTTCATTGCGGCAGATGTACTTTTGTCACAAGAGCGGGAAGGCTCGGATTTGCGGCGCGATTTGGTGAAAATGTGGGGAAACCGAACGGATTCGCTGGGAAAATCGGCGTTATTCCGGGTTGACAAAAGGGTTTATCCGGGCTGTTATGTGGAAAATTTGTCCACCGTGATTGTTGAAAACTTGGTTGAAACGGTGGAAAAGCCCATTATAAAGCATCTTTTTAACACTTTCCACAGAGTTTTCAACAGGTGGAAAAGTGCGCCGTGGTCTACGCACTGTATAAACAACGATGCTGCGATAAGGCAATGAGGACATTTGCATTTTTGACGCATTTTGACCGGCAAAGTTGTAAAAAAGCGGCTGCGCGGACCCGGACAGCGCAAAAAAAGGTGACAAAGCACACCGAAATGTGGTATACTGTTTACTGATTATAAAGCATAGTCGATTACTGTCGGCTTTTTACGATACAATGGAGGACACTATGGAAAAATTTGCCCGCGAACGCGAACAGACGCCCGACCGTGCCGAGCGTACCGATACCCTGGTATGGGGCAAGAATGCCGTGACCGAGCTGCTGAAAAGCGGCGGCGCGGTGGATACGGTCTACCTGACCGATGCAATGCCTCAGGCGGTGGCGGGCTACTATACGGCCCTGTCCAAGGAGAGCGGCGCGGTGGTCAAGCGTGTGCCCGCCAACAAGCTGCAGAAGATGTGCGGCACGCCAGATCATCAGGGCGTGGCCGCCCGTGCGGCTGAGGTGGCGTATGCGAGTCTGGACGATCTGTTCAAGGCGGCGCAGGCCAAGGGCGAGCCGCCCTTCCTCGTCCTCTGCGATGGAGTCGAGGATCCCCACAATCTGGGGGCTATCGTGCGCTCTGCGTATCTGTGCGGGGCCCACGGTGTTGTCATCCCCAAGCGCGGCGGTGTCGGTGTGACCGGTACGGTCATGAAGGCCAGCGCCGGGGCGGCTGCACGGCTGCCCATTGCCCGGGTGCCCAATCTGGCGCAGGCGATCCGCACGATCAAGGAGCATAATATCTTTGTCTACTGTGCTGACCTCGGCGGTGCCCCGCTGGCCAAAACTGACCTGTCCGGCCCGGTTGCGCTGGTGCTGGGCAGTGAGGGCGGCGGCCCCGGCGCACTGACCCGCAAGCTCTGCGATGCGGCAGTCACGCTGGAGATGGCCCCCGGTCAGGCGACCGGCGTTGACAGCTACAATGTCAGCGTGGCGGCAGGCATCCTCTGCTATGATGTGATGCGCAGAAGAATCGAAAAGTAGTAAACATAATACAGGGGGAGGCAGGGCTGTCTCCCGCTAAAAACGAAGTTCATCCTTTTACAAAGAGGAATCACCATGCCAAGCAAACGTACCAATGATTCGGTTGACCGTATTCTGGAAGACCTGAATATACAGCAGGCGCAGGCCGGCCTGCGGGACAGTGTCACCGACCGTCAGGTCGATGAGATCCTGCGCAGTGTCGGCATCACCACCGCGCCCGCACAGCCTGTGCCCGACCGCAGCCCGGCCTCTGGTGCGGATGGCGGGCTGGACGCCCTGCTGCAGCAGCCCGCTGCGGCTGTGCAGCCTGCACCCCGCCCGGCGCGCCCGACACAACCAGCCCCCTACACGCCCGCGCGTCAGTCTGCGCAGCCCGTGCAGAGTACCCGGCCGCCGCAGCAGACGATGCCGACCCCGGCGGCTGCGGAAAATACGACCGGCAGCCTGGGCTATGACGGCGATACGACCCGCACCGGCATCATCAAGGATTTTCTGCTTAAAATGGCGCCGGACGGCAGCGCTGCGGACACCGATGCCCTGAATCAGGGCAAAAACCAGTTCCAGAAGTTCTTCAAGAACTCAGTCGCGGTCGTGCCCGATGAAAAGGGCCGGATGCCGAAGCCTGAAAAGAAAAAGCGCGGCTTTCTCGGCCTCAAGCATGCCGAGGATACGGGGGCATTTGTGCCCATCAATGTCTCGCTCAGCGGCAAAAATGCGGAGTATGAGGATGACCCTGCCATGCTGCAGGAGTATTATCCCGATCAGGAGCCGGAGCAGCCGCCCCAGCGCAGCGCAGAGCCGCGCAGGAAACAGGGCTTTCTGGGCGGTTTTTTCGCCCCGGAGGAGGAAACCGAGGAGCTGATGATCCCCGAGGAGCGGGCGGAGGAGCCTGCCCGCACCGCCCCGGCTCCCCAGCCGGTTTGCCCGGCTGAGTCGGAGACCGACCACGAGGACCCGACGCAGGAGGTCTGGCGCAGCAAATACACCCGCCCGGCCCGCCGTAGCGCGGAGGAGCAGGGCGGCCAGACAATGGACTTTATCCGCAGCACGGTCGATCAGGCCCAGAAGCACCCGTCCGATACGCTGACCGGCGGCATGACCGGCACGATCTACCGCAAAAAGCGCAATACGGTCGAATTCACCCCCGGCAAAAAGCCCCAGACCGCGCCGCCGCCGCAGCCTGTGCCGCAGCGCAGCGGAGAGCCTGTAGGTGAGCCGATCGAGGTGCCCCGCAGCCAGCCGGTCCCAAGCGGCTTTACGATGCAGATCGGCGGTCTGGACACTGTCCCGACGGACAGCACGCAGGAGTTCATGAACGCCTACAACGCCGTGCGCCCCCAGCGCAGACAGGCTGCAGCCCAACCCCGCCCCATGCCCCGGCCCGCCGCGCAGGACCCTGCGCCCCAGCCGGACGCTGCCGGGGAGGACCCTTACGAAAACACCGTTGTTGTCGGGGATGCCACGCAGGAGGAGAATCGCCAGACCGGAGAACTGCTGCTGCCCCACCGCCAGCGCGATGATGTGGATCAGCTGGTCGATACCCTGACCGGCCGCATCAGCCTGACGCCGCAGCCGCCCGCTGCCCCGGCCCATACCGGCTTTACCCAGAGCCTGAGCGCCCCGGCCCCGGCGCACAGCGGCTTTACCCAGAATCTCGGCAGCGTTGCTGCGGCACCTGCCCGCACGGGCTTTACCCAGCAGCTGGGCGGTGCGCCTGCCCCGGCACAGCCCGCCCACAGCGGCTACACGCAGAACCTCGGTGCCGCCCCGGCGGAGCCGAACACCTCTGCCTTTGTCAGTGACATTGCCAATGCCATCAACAGCGGTGAGCCGGCAGGGGACACCCTGCGCTATGAGGATGCCGCCGCCCGGCTGACGGCCTCGCTGGCCGAGGACGCCGCGGCTGCCCGCACCCACACCCATATCCCGACCGCCGCCGAGGTCAGGCAGGCTGCCGCCCGCTTTGCCGGCCGTGCCGAGGATGAGAGCGAGGACAATGCGGTCTCTCCGTTTGAAACGGCGGAGATCCCCGTACCCCACAGCCGTGAGTATGAGCGCGCCGAGGATGCCCCTGCGGTGCGCGCCGAGCTGGCCAAAAAGCTGACACAGGCCACGGTGGCCTGCCTTGTTTCGGGCGTGGCCGCTGCGGTCATGATCGTGCTGGCGGTGCTGCCGGTGCGCCCGGCCGCGCTGGGCGATGCCATGGTCTACCCGGCGGTCATGCTTGTGCTGCTGCTGGCAGCCTGCGCCGCCAACTGGGAGGCGTTTCTCAGCGGCATCCGGGGGCTGGTCAAGACCCCCTCCCCGGACAGTCTGTCCATTCTGCCCGCGATCGGCGCGGCACTGCAGTGCATCCTGATGCTGGCCAACGGCGGCTACACGGCCAATCTCCCCATGCTGGCAGGCCCTGCGGCGCTGGTGCTGTGCCTGAACGCCGCCGGCCGCCGTTTGAACGCTGCGACCGTCAGTGACAACTTCCAGCTGGTCAGCGCCAAGGTCGAGCATGCCGTTGCCTACCGCCTCAAGGACGCCGGGGCGCTCAGGGCTGTGTCCCAAGGTCTGGCCGAGCCGCACCCCAGCGTGCTGGTCAGCCGCCCGACCCAGATTTTCCGCAGCTTTTTGGCCAACAGTGCCGCACGCGGCACCAGCGACAAAAACCAGCAGCAGTTTGCATGGCTGCTGGGCGGCTGCAGTCTGGCAGCCTTCCTCTTTACCGTCATCCGCAGCAAGGACCCGGTTCTGGCCGCCACGGTCATGGCGGGGGTCGGCTGTCTGGGGGCACCGCTGGCCGGTACGCTGCTGTCGGCTCTGCCTGCCCGCATGATGCAGCGCAGCGCCGCGCAGGTGGGCGCGGTCATTCCCGGCTGGCGCGACATTCGCCAGCTTGGGCGCATCAATGTCATTCAGGTCACAGCGCGTGACCTCTTCCCGGTCGGGTGCGTTTCGCTCGCCGGTATCAAGCCCGTCAAGCCGGAGCATATCGACACCGCCATCGTCTACGCGGCCTCCATTCTGTCGGAGGCAGGCCCCACGCTGCGCGATGTCTTTATGAACATGCTGGGGGAGAACCGCAGCCTGCTGGCCAAGGTCGATGACCGCCAGACGATCTACGGCAAGGGCTATGTCGGCTGGATCAACAAGCGCCGTGTTCTGGTGGGCAACCGCGCCCTGATGCAGGAGTATGGCATCAAGATCCCCAGCTTGGAATATGAGCAGCACCATACCGTGAACCAGCGCCGGGTCATCTATCTGGCGGTGTCCGGCAAGCTGTTTGCAATGTTTCAGGTGGCCTACCAGCGCGACCCCGACACGGCGGCCGTGCTGGAAACGCTGCACCATGCGGGGCTTTCCCTCGTTGTGGACTGCGATGATTTCAACTGCGATGTCCGCTTGCTGGAGACAGCCTACAGTCTGCCCGCCGGTTCGGTCAAGGTGCTGACGAGCGGTGAGCATCAGGCCATCGCCCCGGCGGTGGCGTGGCTGCCCGAAAGCGAGGGCAACATGCTCCATCTGGGCAGCTTTGCCAGCTTTGTGGGCGGCCTGCAGGCCGCAGCCGGTGCTGCCGAGGGCGAGCATAAGGCTGCCATCGTGCTGACAGTCTCGGTGCTGTTCAGCTGTGCAGTCGGCGTGCTGCTGACCCTGACGGGCGGCCTTGTCACCCTGCCGCTGGCCGGTATCGTGCTGTATCAGGCAGCGTGGTGCGTGCTGGCGCTGGTGTTCCCGCTTATGCAGCACTACTACTGATAAAACAGGGCAGGGCCGCCCCGCAAAAAGGGCGGTGCTGCCACAGGAAGGGGGAAAAACCCGTGTACCGCACACGCGAAAAACAGATGTCGATCTACGATTATCTGCCGCCCTACCATGGCGAGCTGTGCGGCGCCAACCGCTGGGTGCGGCTGGCTGCCGAGATCGACTGGGACGCCTTTGAAAAGGCCTACAGTGAGCAGTTTGCCCCCGGCGGTGCGGTGGCACTGCCCGCCCGCGTGGCGCTGGGCTGCCGTGTGATCCAGCTGCATTACGGCGTGACCGACCGCGAGGTGGTGTCGCTGGTGCAGGAAAGCCCCTATCTGCAGTATTTTTTGGGACTTGAGAAGTTCAGCGACAGCGTTCCGTTTTCAGCCCGCACGGTGGCGCGGTTCCGCGCCCGTATCCCGGATAAGGCTGTGCGCCCGGCAGTCCGCCTGCTGCGCAGCTACCGATGAATTTTAGCTTATATATAGAGAGGTATTCATGGAATTGTTTTTTGACGCCCTTCTGGACGCCTTGATCGACGGCGTGAAGATGCTGCCGTTTTTATATCTGGCCTACCTGCTGATCGAATGGCTGGAGCGCCACCATGGGGAAAGTATTGAGGAGGCGCTTGCCGGCGGCGGCCGCTGGGGGTTCATCCCCGGTGCGCTGCTGGGCTGTGTGCCGCAGTGCGGCTTCAGCGCCGTAGCCTCCAACCTGTATGCAAGCCGGGTCATTACACCCGGCACGGTGCTGGCGGTCTTTATCGCTACCAGCGATGAGGCAATCCCGCTGCTGGCGGCCGAGCCGTCCCAGTGGGTCACGCTGGTCCTGCTGCTGGCCTGCAAGGTGGCGTTTGCCATTGTGGGCGGCTGGCTGCTTGACATTCCGCTGCGCCATGTTCTGCCGCATTCCCTCTACGGCGGCTATGAAGGCCACGCCGATGAGGTGGACTGCCATGAGGAGCACGAGGAGACGAGCAGCATCTTTTTGGCCGCGCTGCGCCACACGCTGGAAATTTTCGTCTTTATCCTGTTGTTCAGCTTTATCATTGGCCTTGTGTTTGAAGCCTTCGGCGAGGAGCCCATCGCGGCGGCGCTGTCCGGCATGGGCGTGTTCCAGCCGATGCTGACGGCGCTGGTCGGCCTTGTGCCCAACTGCGCGGTCAGCGTACTGCTGGCCCAGCTCTATGTGCAGGGGGCCATCACCTTTGGCAGCCTGTTTGCGGGCCTTACGGCCGGTGCGGGTGTCGGTCTGGCCGTGCTGTGGCGGGTGAACCCCAGCTGGAAGCAGAACCTTTTTATGACGGGCCTGCTCTGGGCGGTCGGTGCGGCGGCAGGCATGCTGCTGCAGATACTGCCGCTGTAAAAAAATTGGCTTCCCCCGTGGGGGAAGCTGCCGCCCGCAGGCGGCTGATGAGGGCAGAGCTTCTGTCATAACCTGTTTCCGGACGATTGCGGAAGGTCGGCCCTCATCCGCTTCACTTCGTTCAGCACCTTCCCCCTAGGGGGAAGGCTTTTACTTAGAAGGAGGAATCCCCATGCAATACAGTATTGAAAATGAGATCCTGCGCCTGACGGTGGATACCCACGGTGCCGAGCCTGTCAGTGTTCTTCACAAGCCGACCGGGGCCGAGCTGCTCTGGCAGGGTGATCCCGCTGTCTGGGGCCGCCATGCACCGATCCTCTTTCCCTACACCGGCAAGCTGACCGGCGGCAAGATGATCGCCAAGGGAGTAGAGTATGCCGGCGGCCAGCACGGCTTTGCCCGCGATGTGGAGCATGCCATGACCCGCCACGCCGACAACCTGCTGGAATTTGAGCTGCACGCCAACGCCGAAACGCTGCCCAAGTGGCCCTATGCGTTTGTGCTGCGCTCAACTTTTACGCTGGAAGGGGAGACCGTCCACCACACGCTGACCGTCGAGAATCCTGTTGAGGAGGAGCTGCGCTTCGGCATCGGCTACCACCCGGCCTTTGCGCTTCCCTTCGATGACCGGCATGTCACCGAGGATTACGAGATCCGCTTTGACGGCATCGAGTCCCCGCTCTGCGTCAGTGCCCAGCCCAACGGTCTGCTGAACGGCCAGAGCTACTACCTGGCCCGCAATGTCGAGGCCATCCCCTTGACCGATGACCTGTTTGACAACGACAGCCACGCCATGGTCAACCTGCGCAGCGGCCATGTCTCGGTCATTGAGAAGGACACCGGTCGCAGCGTCATCTGTGATGTGTCGGATTTTCCCTACACGCTGATCTGGTCTGCCGCCAAAAAGCCGCTGCACTTTATCTGCATTGAGCCGTGGCACAGCCTGCCCGGTGAGGAAAACGGCCCCATCGACTGGGAGCAGCGCCCCTGCGCTGCCTCCCTCAAGCGCGGAGAGAGCTGGTCCACCACCCTGTCCACGACCTTTGTGCGCTAAATGAAGGCGCTGAAAAAATACCGCTGGCCGCTGACCGGCGCCCTGCTCGGGGCGCTGGTCTTTCTGGCTGTGTACGGCGTTCGTGTGCTGGACCCGACCAGCGTTGACTGGATTCTGAATAACCCCAGCCCCGACCCGGCCCAGCACTATCTGGGGTGGGAGCTGTTCCGCCGCAGCCCGGTGCATCTGCCGTACATCGGCGCGAACTATAATGCGGTCTATCCGTTCCGCACCAGTGTGCTGTTTACGGATTCATTGCCGCTGGCAGCGCTGCTCTTTAAGCTGTTGGGCGGGGTTCTGCCCGCGCGGTTCCAGTATTTCGGCTGGTGGGGTCTGGCCTGCTACATGCTGCAGGGCGGCTTGGCGCAGGCGGTCATAGCCCGCATTGCCGGTGTGCAGCCCACGGTTGACCGTAGCGGTAGCAAGGCAGACATCGGTGTTATCATGAGTCCACAGCAGACGGCCAAGCTGTGGGGCAGCGCGGCGGGTGCAGGATTACTTGTGCTGTTCCCGGCGCTGACAATGCGCATGTTTGCCCACACGGCACTCGCAGCCAACTGGCTTGTGCTGCTGGCCCTCTACCTCTGGCTGCGCAGTGACGAGCTTATGCCCACGACCCGCCGCGCCTGCCTTGTCTGGGCGGGCATGGGTCTGCTCTGTGCGGGCATCCATCTGTACTACCTGCCGATGGTCGGTCTTGTGCTTGTGGGATACGCGGTGCGCCGCGCCCTGCAAAAACGCGGCCCGGCGGCTGTGCTGGCACCGATAGCAGCGTTCTGCGCTGCGGCGCTGGCGGAGTTGGTGCTGTTGGGGGCGTTCGCCGTCAACTTTGCGGGCTACTCCAACGGCTACCTCAGCGGCGCGGACTACCTCGGCCTGTTTGTGCCGTGGCTGGCGCAAAGCTGGGAGCAAAATGTCTATGCAGGCGTCGGAACATCGCTGGCCGTGGTGCTGGCGGTGTTCGGCATAGTCTGCAACGCCCGCAAGGCGGAAAAATTCTTTGCCGCCCACCGCGACTGGCTCATTGCCGGCGCTGTGGTGCTGGTGCTGGATTTGATTGCCGCGGGCGGAAACGCCATCACGGTGAACGGAAAAACGCTGTTCACCGTGCCCATCCCGCAGTTTTTGATGAACTTCTGGGCGATGTTCTCCTCCTGCGCGCGGCTGGCGTGGCTGGCAGGTATGCTGCTGGCTGCCGTTGGCTGCGGGTTGGTGCTGCGCTTTTGGGATAACGGTGTCGTGCCCGCCCTGATGCTGGCCGTATGTGCTGTGGCGCAGGGCTGGGGCCAGCGGTCGGAACTGTTCAACCGCTGGACGGACTACCACTACTACGGCTTCCGCTACGAGAATAAGACCCTGCTGACCGACCCCGTGTGGGAGCAGATCGCCGCCAGCGGCAGGTACAGCCATCTGGCCTTTGCCACATTTGACTTTGAGCATGACGAGTTCTGGGATCTGGTCGACTTTGCCGCCGACCACGGCTGGACCTCCAATAGCTTCTACATGGCGCATATGGACGGCAACCTTGCGGCGGTCACGCTGCCGGGCGAGCTGAACGAGCTTTCCGCTGACACGCTCTATGCCTTCATCGACGAGGACGAGCTGGCGCGGAACAGTTACGACCTGCACTATTACCGGCTGGATGGCATCCTGATCGGCAGCGTCGAGCCCATCGACGGCATCGAGGAGGAGCCTGCGCCCGAAGTGCCCGCCCACACGATGGATTTGACGAAGTCGGATGTTGACCCGCTCTTTCTGGCGGCGGACGGCATTGTTCTGGGCATGAACGGTGAGATGATGACCGAGGAGTGGACGCTGTTCCCCGGACGCTACCGTGTGACGCTGACCGGCAGCGGCTTTGACCACAGCTACATCTACGCGCGGTACGGCCTCATCAACGAAGAAACCTACAAGCTGGACATCGACTTCACCGGCATCGACCCCAACGAAATGACCTTTGAGTTCACGGCCACCGAGATGCTCCACTACTGGCGCGTTGCCGTCCACACACTGGATGATGCCAATGTCACTGTCAACAGTGTGACGGTAGAAAAAATCGTATAAAAAACTGCCTGCAAATGCGATTCCATTTGCAGGCAGTTTTTTATACGGTATTTACTTAAAACGCAACCTTTTTGGCAACATAGTCGCGCAGCTCGGAAATCGGCATGCGGACCTGCTCCATCGTGTCGCGGTCGCGGACGGTCACGCAGCCGTCGGCCTCGACCTTGTCGTCGCCGACAGTCTGGAAGTCCACGGTGATGCACAGCGGGGTGCCGATCTCGTCCTGACGGCGGTAGCGCTTGCCGATGGAGCCGGCATCGTCATAGTCGACCATAAAGTCCTTGGCCAGCTCGTTGCGGATCTCCATCGCCTTATCGCCCAGCTTCTTGGACAGGGGCAGCACGGCGCACTTGAACGGTGCCAGATAGGGGTGCAGGTGCAGCACGGTGCGCACATCCTCCTTGCCCTTGGCATCGACAAGGTGCTGCTCATCGTAGGCCTCGCACAGGAAGGCCAGCGCCACGCGGTCACAGCCCAGAGACGGCTCGATAACATAGGGGATGTAATGCTCGTTCGTCTCGGGGTCAAAGTACTCAAGGCTCTTGCCGGAGGCCTCCTGATGGCGGCTCAGGTCATAGTTGGTGCGGTCGGCAATGCCCCACAGCTCGCCCCAGTCGGTGAACGGGAAGGCGTACTCGATGTCGGTGGTGGCGCGGCTGTAGAAGGCAAGCTCGGCAGGCTCATGGTCGCGCAGGCGCAGGTTCTCCTCCTGAATGCCGAGGCTCAGCAGCCAGTTCTTGCAGTAGTCCTTCCAGTAGGCAAACCACTCCAGATCGGTGTCGGGCTTGCAGAAGAACTCGCACTCCATCTGCTCAAACTCACGGGTGCGGAAGGTGAAGTTGCCCGGGGTGATCTCATTGCGGAACGCCTTGCCGACCTGACAGACGCCGAAGGGCAGCTTGCGGCGGGTCGTGCGCTGGATGTTTGCAAAGTTGACAAAGATGCCCTGTGCGGTCTCGGGGCGCAGATAGCAGGTGGAGGAGGAATCCTCGGTAACACCGATGGCGGTCTTGAACATCAGGTTGAATTTACGGATGGGGGTAAAGTCATGCTTGCCGCAGACAGGGCAGACGACCTCGTCATGGCTGGCGATAAAAGCGTCCATCTCGTCAAAGGTCATGGCATCGACATCCACGCCCTTGCCCTGCTCGCACTCGGAGATCAGCTTATCAGCGCGGTGACGGCTCTTGCAGGCGCGGCAGTCCAGCAACGGGTCCGAGAAGCTGGACACATGGCCGGTAGTCACCCATGTCTGCGGGTTCATCAGGATGGCGGCGTCCAGACCGACATTGTAGGGGCTTTCCTGCACGAACTTCTTCATCCATGCCTTTTTGACATTGTTCTTGAACTCAACACCCAGAGGACCGTAGTCCCAGCTGTTTGCCAGGCCGCCGTAAATTTCGCTGCCCGGATAGATAAACCCGCGGTTTTTGCACAGGTTTACGATCATGTCAAGGGTCTTTTCACTGTTCTTCATTTGTGTTACTCCTTCCGCATGGCTGGCTGCCACACAAAGCGATTTTCCCACCGCGCCCGGATAAATTTGGCACGATAAATTCAGTATACCATAAAAAGATAAAAGATAAAAGATAAAAGATAATAAAAAATGTGGAGTTTTTGCCCCGAAGGGCAAAAACAAAAATTCGAGCGGCGCGCAGCACCGCGATTCACCATGATTTTTATCTTTTATCTATTATCTTTTATCTTATAAAAGCAAATCGCTGATTTCCCACGCCAGCATCCCCAGTTCCTCGCGTTTCAGCGTGGTATCACCGCTCAAACGGGCAAGCTCCTCCTGCACACGGGGGATTTTGCGCGCCGGAATGCCGATGCGGGCTAATTCTTTTTTGCTGAACGGCGGCTTTTTCGCCGCCCGCCCCAGCCGCGACACGGCCAAAGGGTCTAGGCTCCAAATCAGTTTTGCCATACGGTCGGCACCTCCACAGCGTTTTTCTTATTGTATCAAAAAATCAGACAAAATGCCACAAGAATCGTTGGATTCGTCAAAGAAATATGCTATGATAAAGGCAGCAAAAGAGGAAAAGAGGTTGCAGCAATGGGCGAAATGCGAAAACTGACTACGGTGGCGGTTGAAAATTCGATGACCAGAGAGATGGCGGTACAGTATGCTGTCTGGACATGGTATCAGAGTGACCCCGGAGAAAAGGCGCGGGATCTGTGCCGGGCAGGTGCGGAGATCGTGCTGCCCCGCTTTATCGAGAATGAGGAATCCGCGCTGGGGGACGCGCATCGGGCGTGGAAAAGATCTCTGTTTGCGTCCGACAAACCGGACTCAAGCACGGAAGTCGCGGACAAACCAATAGGCGGCTTTTCCCTGCAATCCGACTATATTGAAAACTACGCGCCGCTGGAAATGCTGGCCATGAGTCTGGACAGCGTGCCCGCTCCGTCGAAAGCCGATTACTGGGACTATAAAAAGGTGCTGCGAGAAGCAATCCTGGCGGACACGGTCAACAGTGCGCGATGGGAAGACAAAAATGCTACTAAGATCCTTTCGTCAGAAGAACACATCGACCAATTTACGGTGGACGAATTGATGAGCCTGCCGTCCTGCTGCGTCACGGCCCAAAACAGCACGCTGTTGGCAAAGCATGTCGGCAAAAAGCTGCTCGAGGAGAGGGACATCGACAAATTGTTCCCCGAAGCGGCCAAGCTCTGGAAAAGCGCCCACTCTGACGCCGAGAATATCAGGGCGAGCGTCAGGCGGGGCAAGACGCTGCTGGAATTGCTTTTGCTGGCACTGATCCTCCTTGCGGGAGGCTTCGCAGCCAACTACTTTGACGCGGCGCAGACGGCGTTTGTCATTCTGGTCACGGGGGTGGTGCTTCTCGCATTGTGTCTGGGCGGAGGGATCGCCGCCTTTGCAACGGCGGCTGTGTTGCTTGTTCTCAACACTGTGTACCCGTATGCGCAGTATGCGCCGAATGCACTCTATGTGTTGGGCGCGCTGGTGGCACTGGTCGGCATTGCTACATTTTTGTCTATACCTACAAAAGAAAAAGCGGCCAAGCTGGCTGCGAAAATCGAACCAACGCTGCTGCAGCTGCGCCGAGAGTACGGTATGTACAGTGCCTTTGTCATGAGGTATCTGCACAAAATCGATGAGGCGGACACCAAGACCGTGGACGCCTACGAAGAAGTGCTGCAAAACCTGTTCAAGCGCATGTCTGAGCTGGAAATAGACCTTTATCGCTGCCCCGGCAATACCATCGACAACCTCAAGCCCAAAGCGGACGGGGAGCCGGAAGAAGAGGAAGAAGATGCTGTGCCGGAAGTTTCGCCCCAAGCGACCTGAAATACAGGGCACATTTATCGTACTATAAAAAATCTTTTCACACATCGAGGGTGCGGCTGCGGCTGCACCCTCGATGTATTGTTATAAACTGCAGGTCCAAATTTGTGCCATTTGCCCAAAAATTACCTGCACAGGCGGGGATTTCAAAAAAAGTGTTTCTTTTATTGCAAAAAAATAGTATAATACTTTCATAGTATTAGTAAAAAAATGCCGTATGCCGTATCCTCTAAGGCAGCGGATAAATTTTGAGGTGACCACTGTTATGGCTTTTAGTATGTATGACCCCAAGCTGCTGGAGGGGGTCCGCACGATCCATTTTATCGGCTGCGGCGGCTCCGGCACCTATCCGCTGATCCAGATCCTGCACAGCCGCGGCTTCGCCATCACCGGCTCCGATGTCGAGGAAACCAAAAACACCGAGGCGGAGCGTGCGCTCGGCGTCCGTGTCGCTATCGGGCATGATGCGGCCAATCTGGGCAATCCGGATCTGGTCGTCTACAGCGCCGCCATCCATAATGACAATCCTGAGCTGCAGGCGGCCCACGCCCGCGGCATCAAGGCGGTGGAGCGCAGCGTCATGCTGGGCTATATCAGCCGCACCCATAGCCAGAGCATCGGTGTGGCCGGCACCCACGGCAAAACGACCACAACCGGCATGATCACCACGATGCTGGAGCTGGCCGGCAAGGATCCCGCCGCAGTCATCGGCGGCAAGCTGCCCCTCATCGGCGGCTATGGCAAGGCCGGCAGCGGCCAGAGCGTGGTCATTGAGGCCTGCGAGTACCATGAGACCTTCCTGCAGCTGACCAGCACGGTAGGCGTCATCCTGAACATCGACAATGACCATCTGGAATATTACGGCACGATGGGTCAGCTCAAGCTTGCGTTCCAGAAGTTTGCGCTGCTGTCCCGCACCGTTGTGTTCAACATGGACGATAAAAACACGATGGATGTTGTCAACTCCATCGACCGCCCGGTGCTGAGTTTCGGCATCAAAGAGGAGGAGGCCCGCTTCCACGCCGTCAACATCGGTGAGTATAAGCCCGGCTTCTTTGAGTTTGATGTGCTTGAGTTGGGCGAGTTCTTTGCCCACATCAGGCTTGGTGTGCCCGGCTACCACAACATTTACAATGCGCTGGCCATGTGCTGCTGCGTGCGTCCGCTGGGCCTCAAGCCCGAGGATGCCGTCCGCGCAGCCGAGCAGTTCCATGGCACGGGCCGCCGGTTTGAGATCAAGGGTGAGTGCAACGGCGCGGTCATTGTGGATGACTACGCCCACCATCCCACTGAGCTGGCCGCCACGCTGGCCACGGCTAAGGAGATGGGCTATGACCGTGTGATTGCGGTACATCAGCCGTTTACTTACAGCCGCACCAAGATGCTGATGGACGAATTTGCCAAGGTGCTGCGCGCCGCCGATCAGGTCGTGCTGCTGCCTATTATGGGCGGCCGCGAGAAGGATGACGGCAGCGTCAAGAGCGAGGACCTTGCCGCCAAGCTGCCCGGCAGTGTTGTGGTCAGCGGGCTGGAGGGTGCCGCCGACTGGGTAAAGAAAAATGCCAAGAAGGGTGACCTTGTCGTCTGCATGAGCTGCGGCGATCTGTACAAGGCAGCCGACATGATGGTAGAGAAATAAAATCTGATGACAGGCTGTCCGACAGGGCAGCCTGTTTTTTGGTAGAGTGGCTTCCCCCCCCTCGGGGGAAGCTGTCAGCGACCCCGCTCGCTGACTGATGAGGGCAAGGTCCGCTGCGGCAGCCAGTGAACGGGCAGCCCCCGGAGGGCCGCCCCTCATCCGACCTCGGGCGGGGCCTCGGCCACCTTCCCCCCTCGGGGGAAGGCACGCAGCCTTGCCATTACCGCCCACTTTATGGTACAATACAACCAAATATATTATAAAAGGAGCCACTCGCAATGAATCAACACTATCTCCAGCTCTACGCTGATTTTATCGTCAAGGTGGGCGTCAATGTGCGCCCGCGCCAGAATTTCATTGTTCGCTGCCCGGTCACGATGCCGGACTTTGCCCACGCCTGTGTCCGCGCAGGCTACGAGGCCGGTGCCAAGACCGTTGTGGTCCGCTGGGAGGACGACAAGCTGACCCGCCTGCAGATGGAAATGGCCGCTGAGAGCGACCTGTGCGCCATGAAGCCCTACGAGCTGCGCAGCTACCTTGATTACGCTGAGGACCCGGACGGCTGCTGCACGCTGGCCATCCATGCCGCAGACCCCGAGGCACTGGCCGGGCTGGATGCCGGCAAGCTGAACCGCGTCAACCTCGCCCGCCGCACCTTTATGAAGCCCTGGCAGGCCTACACGATGAATGACCGCGTGCAGTGGTGCGTGGCCGCCGTGCCCGCCCCGGGCTGGGCTGCCAAGGTGTTCCCGGACCTGCCGCTTGAGGAGGCTGTTGAGAAGCTGTGGGCGCTGATTTTTGATGTCTGCCGCGTATCGACCGGTGACCCCGTAACCGCATGGAAGGAGCATGTTGCCCGCACCAAGGCTCGCCGCGACCGGATGAATGAGCTGAACCTCGACCGTATTCGCATGACGAGCGCCAACGGCACCGACCTGACCGTGGGTCTGGCCGATGACGCCATCTGGGAGGGCGCGTCCAGCAAGACGGAGGGCGGCATCGAGTTCATCGCCAATGTCCCCACCGAGGAGGTGTTCTGCGCACCCCACCGCGACCGCGTTGATGGCCGCGTCTACGGCACCAAGCCCTACGCTTACAACGGCCAGTTGATCGAGGGCTGGCATGTCACTTTCCAAAACGGCAAGGTCGTAGAGCATGGCGCTGAGAAGAACGCCGAGCTGCTGGCCGAGCTGCTTACCACCGATGAAAACGCCAACCGCATCGGCGAGATTGCACTGGTGCCCGCGTCCAGCCCCATCAACCGCAGCGGTGTTCTGTTCTATAACACCCTGTTCGACGAAAACGCCGCCTGCCATATCGCCTTCGGCGATGGCTACCCGACCAACATCAAGGGCGGCTCCGCCATGAGCCGGGACGAGCTGCTGGCAAAGGGCCTGAACAGCTCCGCCATCCATGAGGATGTCATGGTCGGCGCGCCCGACACCCATGTCGTTGGCGTGACCAAGAGCGGCGAGGAGATCACGATTTTTGAAAACGGCGAATGGGTGTTCTAAGCCGCACCCCGGCACCGATCGACTGTGACCGCCCGGCATCTGCCGATTTTTTGCGGGTGTTGGCGGCGTGGGCCGTGGGGGCGTTCCACATATGGCAGCAAAGCTGGTACAGCCGCCCCGCTGCGGAGCATTGGCTGCGGGCGGGCAGCGTTGCGGTGGACTTCCTCGTTATGCTGTCGGCGTTCTGCCTGTTCCTGCCGTGGGCCAATGCGGCCATGCAGGGCAGACCGCTGCCGCAGACCCGCCCGGCGGAGTTTTACCGCCGCCGCGCCATGCGGCTGCTGCCGGCCTACTATGCCAGCCTGCTGTTCAGTCTGGCGCTGGCAGTGTATCGCAGCGGGTGGAGCAGGGCACTGGCAGTTGATCTTTTCACGCATCTGACGCTGACCCAGCAGCTTTTCCCGGCGTGCTACATTGGTACGCAGCTCAATGCGGTCAGCTGGACGCTGACGGTGTTTGCGCTGTTTTATCTGGTTTTCCCGCTGCTTGCACCGCTCTGCGCACGCCATCCGCTGCCGGTGCTGGGGGCGCTCTGCGGCGTGCAGCTCGTCTACTCGCTCTGGGCGCTGCCCCAGTACGGTGGCTATGCGTACCCGCTGCTTTTCAACCAGTTCCCGGCGTTCTGCGGGGTGCTGGCGGTCGGCATGGCGGCGGCGCTCGTCTTTGCAAGGCTGGCGCGCGGCGGCTGGACACAGCATTTTCTGCTGCGCGCGGGCTGCACGGTGCTGGGTGCGGCGGCGCTTGTCCGGCTCAATGCCCTGATGCATGCGCAGGCTGCGGCAGCAGAGTACCAGCGCTTTCAGCTTGTGAACCGTATGCCGCTGGTCATTGCGGCGGCAGCGGTCGTGGTCGGCTTTGCTCTGGGGCTGACGCCGCCCGCCCCGGCACGGCGGCTGCTGCGCGGGCTGGCGGCGCTGACCTACAGCTTTTACCTTTGGCATCAGATGCTGACGGTATTTTTGAAGTATGACCTGCATCTGCCCGCCTGGCAGGGTGTGACCCCGCCCAACCAGCTGGGGGATAAGGTCTGGATGCACCGTGCCGATATGTTGTACTGGGCCGCCGCCCTGACCGTTGGTGCAGCGGCGTATTTCCTGCTCGAAAAGCCCGCTGCGAGCGCACTGCACCAAACTGCGCAAAAAATGCGCGCTGAAAAAGCCCGCTGAAAGGTAATTCTGCCCGGCGGGGGCTTGCTTTTTGCGCGGGGATGTGGTATAGTCATATTGTTCGATGATGATTTTACTGAAAGTGGGCCGCAAGGTCCGCTTTCTTTTTATGATAGGAGCATTTATATGGCAAAACCCGGTAAACCGCAGCAGGGCAGTGCGGTCAAGGTCGTGGAGGCGCTGGTTCGCCCCGTGGTCGAGGCTATGGGCCTGCGCCTGTGGGATGTCCGCTTTGAGAAGGAAGGTCCGGACTGGTTCCTGCGCGTGCTGATCGACCGCGATGAGCCGATGGATACCGACACCTGCGCAGAGGTCTCCCACGCCATCGATCCGCTGCTGGACGAGGCCGACCCCATTGACCAGAGCTACTACCTTGAGGTCGGCAGCCCGGGCATGGGCCGCCGCCTGACCCGCCCCGAGCATTATGAGCAGCTCAAGGGGCAGAAGTGCGCTGTCCGCCTGATCCGCCCGGACGCGCAGGGCCGCCGCGATTATGCGGGCCTGCTGCAGGGACTGGACGCCGATGGCAATGTGACCCTGACGGACGGGGAGGAGAGCTTTACCTTCCCGCTCAAGAGCGCGGGCTATGTCAAGCTCTGCGATGACGAGGATCTGTTCGGGTGAGTAGGCTTCCCCCGTGGGGGGAAGCTGTCCGCGAAGCGGACTGATGAGGGGCAGACTTGCCGCAGCTACCCATGAACGGGTAATAGCGGCAGCATCGCCCCTCATCCGGCGCTGCGCGCCACCTTCAGTCTACGCGCTAAGAGCCGCCTACGGCGGTTGCGCTCCGACACGCGCCTGCGGGCGCAGCCCCGCAGGGGAAGGCAAGAATAATACTGTATTGTGTGTACTTGAAATATAATTGGGAGGAAACCAGAAACATGGCTACTGCGAACAACGAATTCTTTGAGGCTCTTTCTGCACTGGAAAAGGAGCGCGGCCTGCCCGAGGACTACCTGATCGACAAGATCAAGGCAGCCATCGTCATCGCCGTCAAGAAGGACTATGAGGTCGAGGATGACAATGTTGTCGTTGACATTGACCCCGAGGTGGGCGCCTTCCGCGCAAGCCTGCTGCGCGACATCGTGGAGGAGGTCGAGAACCCCCACACGCAGGTCAGCCTGGAGGATGCCCAGAAGGTCCGCAAGAGCTACAAGGTCGGCCAGCGCATGGTCACCCCCCTCAAGACCAAGGAGTTCGGCCGCATTGCCGCCCAGACGGCAAAGCATGTCATCCGTCAGGGCCTGCGCGAGGGTGAGCGCAACCTGCAGTGCAGCGAGATGCAGTCCCGCGCACATGAGCTGATCGCCGCCACCGTTGTCTCCATCGACCCCGAGCGCGGCAACATTGTGCTGGATCTGGGCAAGGGCGGCTCCGCCGTGCTGCCCCGCAATGAGCAGGTCCCCGGCGAGACCTTCACCGAGGGTCAGACCGTGCAGGTCTATGTCGTGGATGTTCTGGCAACGGACCGCGGCCCCCGCGTCACCATCAGCCGCACCCATCCCGGCCTTGTCAAGCGTATGTTTGAGTTGGAGGTCCCCGAGATCTATGACGGCACCGTTGAGGTCAAGGCCATCGCCCGCGAGGCCGGTGCCCGCACCAAGCTGGCTGTCTGGAGCAAGAACCCCGATGTCGATCCCGTCGGCGCCTGCATCGGTGCCCGCGGCGTCCGCGTGGAGAAGATCGTGCAGGAGCTGAACGGCGAGAAAATCGATGTCATCCGCTGGAGCGAGGACATTGCCGAGTTCATCTCCGCCGCCTTGAGCCCGGCCAAGGTCGTCAAGGTCGAGCTGCTGCCCGGCGAGACCAAGAGCTGCCGTGTTACGGTTCCCGACCAGCAGCTGAGCCTTGCCATCGGCAACAAGGGTCAGAATGTGCGTCTGTGCGCCCACCTGACCGGCTACAATATTGATATCCGCCCCGAGTCCGGCTATTACGGCGAGGATGAGGAATAAATACAAAGAGATAAGAGATAAAAGATAATAGATAATAAAAAGTGTGGAGGTTTTGCCCGCAGGGCAAAAACAAAATTTTGAGCGGTGCGCAGCGCCGCGGAACACCATATTTCTTATCTTTTACCTATTATCTAGAAATGAGGTCGGCTAGTTGCAGCAGCAAAAGCAGAAAAAAATCCCCGTGCGCCGTTGTGTGGGCTGTAATGCCCAGCGCCCCAAGCGTGAACTGGTGCGCGTGGTGCGCAGCCCGGAGGGCGAGATCAGCATTGATCTGCGCGGCAAAGCACCGGGGCGCGGTGCGTATCTGTGCCCCTCGGCCGCATGCCTTGCCAAAGCACGCAAGGCAAAGCGACTGGAACGCACATTTGAGGTCCCCATCCCGGACGGCATTTATGAGCGCCTGACGGAGGAGATCGCCTGTGCGGAGCAAAGCGCAAAGGAGGCGGCGAGCGATGAATAACGATCAGCACCCGCTGCTGGGTGCGCTGGGGCTGTGCCGCAAGGCCGGCAAGCTGCTGCACGGGTATGACCGCGTACAGGAAAATGCACTGCGCGGCAAGGTGGCCCTTGTGCTGCTGACCTCAGACGCCAGCGACCGCACCGTCAGCCACATGAAGGACGCCTGTGAGGACATTGTTGCCTGCGAGCAGATGCCCCTGACCAGCGCAGATCTGGCCATGCTTACCCCCAAGCCCGCCGCCGTGTTCGGCGTGACTGACGAACACCTTGCACAGCTGTGCGCAAAATACCTTTGATAGAGGAGGACCACACTATATGGACTTTAAATATAAGATCGCTGATGTTGCCAAGGAGTTCGGCGTGCCCGCCAAAAAGGTCATCGAGACCGTGACCGGCGTGACCGGCGAAGCCTATAAGACCGGCGGCACTTTTGAGGAAAAAGAGCTGAATGTCCTGCTGGAGACCCTGACCCGCGAGAATGCCGAGGCAAGTTTGGACGCCTACCTTGCCAGCGGCAAGGAGGAGGCTAAGCCCGCCCCGAAGCCCGAGCAGAAGAAGCCCGAACAGAAGAAGCCTGAGCCCAAGAAGGCCGACAAGCCCGCCGCAAAGGCGGAGCAGTCCAAGCCCGTTGCCAAGCCCGCCGCCAAGCAGGAGCCGAAGCCCGAGCAGAAGAAAGACAGCCGCAAGCCCGAGAAGCAGGCGGAAAAGCGCAGCGAGAAGCGCGTCACCCTGCAGGAGCTGGCCGCCGATACTGGCATCAAGGAGCCCGTCAAGACGGAGCAGGTGCAGGTCAACCGCGCGCAGGTCTCTGTGGATACCCGCACCGTGGATGTCAATGTGGATAAGTTCAACGCCCGCTATGACGATCTGGCCGACAGCCGCAACATGCCCAGCAAGCGCAAGAACCAGCCCACCGGCAAGAAGGAAAAGTTCAACAACCGCAACAACCGCCGCGGCCAGCAGTTCGGCCGCCGCCGTGAGACCGAGGCCGAGCGCCTGCAGCGCATCCAGCTGGAAAAGGCCCGCAACGCGCAGCTGAAAATCTCCATCCCTGATGAGATCACCGTCGGTGAGCTGGCTACCCGCCTGAAGCAGAGCGCTGCCAAGGTCGTGGCCAAGTTCATGCAGATGGGCGAGATGCACGCCATCTCTGATGTCGTTGACTTCGACACCGCCGCCCTGATTGCCGAGGAGTTCCACGCCAAGGTCGAGCATGAGGTCCATGTCTCCATCGAGGAGCGCCTGTTTGTGCAGGAGGAGGACAACGCCGCCGATCTGGTCGAGCGTCCCCCCGTGGTCGTTGTCATGGGCCATGTTGACCACGGCAAGACCTCCATTCTGGACGCTATCCGCAAGACCAATGTCACCAAGGGTGAGGCCGGCGGCATCACCCAGGCCATCGGTGCGTATCAGGTCAAGAGCAATGACAGCGTCATTACCTTCCTCGACACCCCCGGCCACGAGGCCTTTACCTCGATGCGTGCCCGCGGTGCGAACATGACCGACATTGCTGTGCTGGTCGTTGCCGCTGATGACGGCATCATGCCCCAGACCATCGAGTCCATCAACCATGCCAAGGCTGCCAATGTCAAGCTGATCGTCGCCATCAATAAGATGGATAAGCCCACCGCCAACCCCGAGCGCGTCAAGGAGCAGCTGACCAAGTACGAAATCGTCCCCGAGGATTGGGGCGGCGACGTCGCCTGCATCCCTGTGTCCGCCGTCACCGGCATGGGCATCAGCGACCTGCTCGAGCGTATCGCTCTCGAGGCCGAAGTCATGGAGCTGAAGGCCAACCCGAGCCGTCGCGGCAAGGGCGCTGTGGTCGAGGCCCGTCTGGATAAGGGTCAGGGCCCCATCGCAACGCTGCTGGTCCAGAACGGTACCCTGCATAAGGGCGACTGCCTGATCGCCGGCACTGCTGTCGGCCGCGTGCGTACCATGCGCAACGATAAGGGTCAGGAGATCACCGAGGCCGGCCCCTCCACGCCTGTTGAGATCACCGGCTTGACCGAGGTCCCCGAGGCCGGCGAACTGTTCGAGGCTGTCGAGGACGAGCGTCTGGCCCGCGAGCTGGCCGATAAGCGTACCACTGAGGCCAAGGAGAAGCAGTTTGCTGCCTACACCAAGGTCACGCTGGATAACCTGTTCGACCAGATGGCCGCCAACGATATGAAGGAGCTGCCCATCATCGTCAAGGCTGATGTGCAGGGCTCCGCCGAGGCCGTCAAGCAGAGCCTCGAGAAGATCTCCAACGAGGAGGTCCGCGTCCGCGTCATCCATGCAGGTGTCGGCGCCATCTCCAAGTCCGATGTCTCTCTGGCTGATGCGTCCAACGCCATCATCATCGGCTTCAATGTCCGCCCCGATGCCGTTGCCAAGGCCGAGGCCGAGCAGACCGGCGTTGAGATGCGTATGTACCGCGTCATCTACGATGCCATCAACGATGTCTCCGACGCTATGAAGGGCATGCTGGCCCCGAAGGTCCGTGAGGTCGCACTGGGCGAGGCACAGGTCCGTCAGGTCTACAAGATCTCCAGCGTCGGCACCGTTGCCGGCTGCCGTGTCACCGATGGCAAGATCACCCGCGATGCCCAGCTGCGTCTGGTGCGTGACGGCATCGTCATCTGCGAGGATGCCATCGCCAGCCTGAAGCGCTTCAAGGATGACGCCAAGGAGGTTGCCGCGGGCTTTGAGTGCGGCATCACCCTGGCCAAGTTCCAGGACATCAAGGAAGGCGATGTCTTTGAGTGCTTCAAGATGGAAGAGTACCGCGATTGATTGCAGAGGTAAAGTAAATGCCAACCAAAAACCACGGCCGTATGGCCCAGGATATGAAGCGTGAAATCATCGCCATCATCGGCGAGATGAAGGATCCCCGCGTGACGGGCGGTCTTTTGACCGTGACACGTCTGGATGTGACCCCTGACCTCGATCAGGCCAAGGTCTACATCAGCGTGATGGGCCGTGAGGGCGGCCCGGAGCCGGTCGTCAAGGCGCTGAACAAGGCGTCCGGCCATGTCCGCACCGAGGTGAGCCGCCGGATGCACATCCGCAAGGCACCGCGCTTTGTGTTCGTCAAAGATGAGGGCGCAGCCTACGCCGCGCACATCAACCAACTGCTGGGTGAGCTGGACATCGAGTCCGACTCTGACGCAGAGTAAACCCTGTACCCGGTTAGAAAAGAGGAACCTATGACTCAGAATGTAGATCGCGGGACCGTGGTTTCGCGTCTGCTTGCTGCAGATGACATCTTGATCTTGTGTCATAAAAACCCGGATGGCGATACCATCGGCTCGGGCACGGCGCTCTGCCTTGCCCTGCAGCAGCTGGGCAAAAATGCAGCGGTGCTGTGCAGCGACCCGATCCCTGCCATGTACAGCTACATGCCCATCACGGCGTTTGACGGCAGCTTCCGCCCTGCCTTTGTGGTGGCGGTGGATGTGGCCGGCATCCAGCTCTTCGGGGAGCGCAACAACATTCAGGAATATGCAGAGCATGTCGATCTGTGCATCGACCACCATGGCTCCAACAGCGGCTACGCCTACGAGACACTGGTGGACGATGGCGCAGCGGCTGCGGCCGAACTGCTGACAACGCTCATCCCCGAGATGGGCGCTAAGATCACGCCGGAGATCGCATCCTGCCTGTACACGGGCGTGGCGACCGATACGGGGTGCTTCCGGTTCAGTAACACAACGGCGGCGACCCACCGTGCGGCGGCCGACCTGATCGAGGCCGGTGCCGATGTGGAGATGCTCAACGAACGACTGTTCGAGAGCCGCTCCCACGCCCGCGTTATCGCGGAGCGCATGGCGCTGGAAAGTCTGGAGTTCTACTACGATGACCGCTGCGCCCTGATCTGCCTGACATGGGATCAGATTCAGGCGGCCGGCGTGGCCGGTGCCGAGCTGGAGGATCTGACCAGCCTGCCCCGCTCCATCGAGGGTGTCGAGGTCGGCCTGACCCTGCGCCAGCAGAAGGACGGCAGCTTCAAGATCAGCGTGCGCACCGGCCATAACACCAACGCTTGCAACATCGCACGCCGTCTGGGCGGCGGCGGGCATCCCCGCGCTGCAGGCTGCGAGATCAGCGGCAACCCGGACAACGCCAAGCACGCGATCCTCGAGGAAGTTAAAAAGGAACTGGACCGCGCCGATGCGGAAAAAGCGCAGGCGTAAAACGCCCGTCTCCCGTATGGTTGTAGGGGCGGATTCCATATCCGCCCGCACTGCCGCGCATCCACGTTTAACCCAACAACAGAAAAGGAACCCTGCTATGCAAACGCCAAACGGCATTCTGCCCGTGGATAAGCCCGCAGGCTGGACCAGCTTTGATGTGCTGGCCAAGCTGCGCGGCGCACTGGGCACACGCAAGCTGGGACACTCGGGCACACTGGACCCCATGGCCACCGGTGTGCTCGCGGTGTTTATCGGCAAGGCAACTGCGGCTGCCGACCGCCAGCTTGACCATGATAAAACCTATGAAGCAACGCTGCGTCTGGGACTGCGCACCGACACCGGGGATGTGACCGGCGAAACGCTGGAAACAGCCCCCGTCACGGTCGGTGCGCAGGAGCTGTGCGCCGTGCTGCCGCAGTTCCGAGGTGACCGGATGCAGCTGCCGCCGATGTACAGCGCGGTCAAGATCAACGGCCAGCCGCTGTATAAGGCTGCCCGCAAGGGCCAGACTGTGGAACGCACGCCCCGCCCCATCACGATTTACGACATTGAATATCTCGGCAGCCCCGCACAGGATGAGTACACGATCCGGGTAGCCTGCTCCAAGGGCACCTACATCCGTGTGCTGGCCGAGGAGATCGGCGCAGCCCTCGGCGTACCTGCGACCCTGTCGGCGCTGCGCCGCACACAGGCGGGTGTGTTCTCTCTGGCCCAGTGCCACACGCTACCCGAGATCCTTGCCGCCGCTGAGCGCGGCGAGCTTGCGGCCAACGATTGGGTGCTGCCCATCGAGACCGTCTTTACGCCGCTGCCCGCCCTGCATGTCAACGAGGGCGTGAAGGCACACCTGCTCAACGGCTGCCCTACCAGCCACTATAAGGCTGCTGATGGCCGCTACCGCGTCTATGAGGAAAGCGGGGCGTTTCTGGGGCTGGCCAGCGTCGAAGGCGGTGTGCTCAAGGTCGAAAAACTATTTTGCGAAAGGGGCTGACAGCCAATGCAGATCTACCAGAGCCTGACGCCTATCCACGCCCTGCAGGGCAGTGCCGTGGCGCTCGGCTATTTTGACGGCGTCCACTGCGGCCACCGCGCCGTGCTGGGCGCGGCTGCGGCCTGTGCTGCAGAAAAGGGCCTGACTGCCGCCGCCTTTACCTTTGAACTGCCCGACAGCAGCACCCTGAAGGGCGGGCGCATCCTCTCACTGGCGCAAAAGCATGCCCGCATCGCGGGGCTGGGGATTGAGGAATATCAGGAGGCACCCTTTGATGCGTTCCGCAGCCTGTCACCGGAGGATTTTGTGCAGAGGGTGCTTGTTGACTGCTTTGCGGCGAGGGAGCTTTTCTGCGGCGATAACTTTACTTTCGGCGCGCGGGCGGCCGGCAATGTCGAGCGGCTGCGCGAGCTGTGCAAACCGTTGGGCATCGGCGTCCATATTGTGCCGATGGCGCAGTACAACGGCCAGACAGTATCCTCGACCCGCATCCGTGCCGCGCTGGAGGAGGGCCGTCTGGCGGACGCCAACGCGATGCTCGGCGAGCCCTATGCCATCGACTGGCCTGTTGTCCACGGCAAGGGCATCGGCGGCGGCCTGCTGGGTACGCCGACGCTGAACCAGAATTACCCCGCTGCGGCGCTGCAGCCCTGCGCGGGCGTCTATCTGACCCGCATCTTTCTGGACGGGCAGTGGCGGCCTGCGGCAACCGGCATCGGCAAGCGCCCCACGGTCGACAGTAGCAAAAACGCTGCCGTGACCTGTGAGACATTCGTGCCGGATTATGCGGGGGACATCTACGGCCGGCAGCCGGTGCTGGAATTTCACAAGTATTACTGCCCGGTCCGCAAGTTCAACTCCCTTGAGGAGCTGGCGGCCCTCATCCACCGCGCCGTCGATGAGAGCAAGGCCTACTTTGCCGGGGAAAATGCGGCAAAATAATTGGCAAATAATTGCAAAATAAGCGGCACAGCCCTTGTATTTCTGCCAGAGCTGTGCTATACTAGTCAATGTTACCGCGGCCCGGTATGGGGCGTATGCCTCAACGGTTCCAACTACCCCTTACTGCGCCGATGGCCGATATATTTTTTAGAAAGAGGTATTTACCAATGAGCCAGAAATCCGCTATCGACAAGCAGCCCATCATCGCTAAGGCAGCCATCCATGAGGGTGACACCGGTTCTCCGGAGGTCCAGGTTGCTCTGCTGACCGCTCGTATCAACCACCTGACCGAGCATCTGAAGACCAACAAGCATGACAACCACAGCCGCCGCGGCCTGTTCAAGATGGTCGGCCGCCGCCGCAATCTGCTGGCCTATCTGCAGAAGAAGGACATCAACCGTTACCGTGCCCTGATCGCTGAGCTGGGTCTGCGTAAGTAATTTTCGCAAAAACGGGCAGGGTGCATTTGCACTCTGCCTGCTTTTTTTATAAGTGCGCAGCCGCCCATTTCGCGGACGGTTGTAGGGGCGGATTCCATATCCGTCTGTGCCTGTTTCCGGCAATGCACACCTGAAACCCCACTGCATCTGTATTTTACAGCCGCCTCGCCGCCATTTTGTGCAGTAAATCGAGCACCCAGACAATAAGGTCTGGCTGCTGGCTTTATTGTACAAGATCGGGGCAGGGGAGAGGCTGAAAGTAAAAATCTACCAAAGAAGGAGAATCCCTATGGCTTACGAATTCGCATCCAGACTGGAAACCTTCCCCAAGTACCGCAAGTTCGAGACGACCTTTGCAGGCCGCCCCTTTGTGGTCGAGACCGGCAAAATGTGCGGTCTGTCCAACGGCAGCGCGATGATCCGCTACGGCGAGACCTGCGTGCTCTGCAACGTCACGATGAGCGACAAGCCGCGTGACGGCGTTGATTTCTTCCCCCTGAGCGTTGAGTTTGAGGAGAAGCTCTACGCCGCAGGCCGCATCCCTGGCAGTTTTATGCGCCGCGAGGGTCGCCCCGGTGAGCATGCCATCCTCTCCTCCCGCGTGGTCGATCGTCCGATCCGCCCGCTGTTCCCCAAGGATATGCGCAACGATGTCTGCGTGACGATGACTGTCATGAGCCTTGACCCTGACTGCTCCGCAGAGATCTCCGGCATGAACGGCGCCTCTCTGGCCATCGCTATGTCCGACATTCCGTGGAACGGCCCCATCGCCGGTGTCTTTGTCGGTCTGGTGGATGGTGAGATCGTGCTGAACCCCACGAAGGAGCAGCGCGAGCACAGCGACCTCTCCCTGACCCTTGCCGCCAGCGAGGAAAAGATCGTCATGATCGAGGCCGGTGCCAACGAGGTCGATGAGGAGACCATGATGAAGGCCATCCGTGCCGGTCATGAGGAGATCAAGAAGATGCTCGCCTTCATCAACGGCATTGTGGCCGAGATCGGCAAGCCGAAGAAGAACTTTACCCCTGTGGAGCTGGATCATGCCCTGCTGGCCGATGTCTATGCCAAGCACCTTGATGAAGTCAAAAACGCCATGAACACCGATGACAAGAATGTCCGCGATGCCGCTATGCTGCCCATCATGGACGCCATCGCTGCCGAGCATCCCGAGCTGACCGCCGCCGACCTTGACCTGATCAGCTACAAGCTGCAGAAGAAGGTCGTGCGCACATGGCTGCTCGAGGACGGCAAGCGCGTTGACGGCCGCGGCATCAATGAGATCCGCCCTCTGGCCGCTGAAGTCGGCCTGCTGCCCCGCGTCCACGGCTCCGGCATGTTCACCCGCGGCCAGACGCAGGTGCTGACCATCTGCACCCTCGGCTCCACCAAGGATGCCCAGCTGATGGATGACCTGTCCGACACGCCGTACAAGCGCTATATCCACCACTACAACTTCCCGCCGTACTCTGTCGGCGAGGCCCGCGCACCCCGCAGCCCCGGCCGCCGCGAGATCGGCCACGGCGCACTGGCTGAGCGCGCTCTCCTGCCTGTGCTGCCCTCTCTGGAAGAGTTCCCCTACACCATCCGCTGCGTGTCTGAGGTCCTCTCTTCCAACGGCTCCACCTCTCAGGCTTCCATCTGCGGCTCCACGCTGGCTCTGATGGACGCAGGCGTCCCCATCAAGGCTCCCGTCGCCGGCATCTCCTGCGGCCTCATCACCGAGGGCGACCGCTGGATGACCATGCTGGACATTCAGGGCGTCGAGGACTTCCACGGCGACATGGACTTCAAGGTGGGCGGCACCCGCAAGGGCATCACCGCCATCCAGATGGATATTAAGATCGACGGCCTGACCTACGACATCATCGCCGAGGCCTTCGAGAAGTGCCGCAAGGGCCGTCTGTACATCCTCGATGAGATCATCAAGCCCGTCATCGCAGAGCCCCGCCATGAGCTGAGCCGCTGGGCCCCCAAGATGTTCAGCATGATGATCCCCACCGATAAGATCAAGGACGTCATCGGCAAGGGCGGCAAGGTCATTCAGGACATCTGCGCCACCTGCAACTGCAAGATCGACGTGCAGGAGGACGGCCACGTCTTTGTCTCCGCTGTGGATCAGGAGGACGCAAAGCGCGCCATCTTCACCATCAGGACCATCGTGGAAGACCCCGAGATCGGTGCTATCTACAAGGGCAAGGTCACCCGTCTGATGAACTTCGGTGCCTTCGTCGAGATCGCTCCGGGCAAGGAGGGTCTCGTCCACATCTCCAAGCTGGACACCAAGCGTGTCGAGCGCGTGGAGGATGTTGTTGCTGTGGGTGATGCCATCGTCGTCAAGGTGACGGACATCGACCAGCAGGGCCGCATCAACCTGAGCCGCCGCGACGCCATTCTGGCTCTCGAAGCCAAGAAGGCACAGCAGGAACAGGGCTGATAGATAAGCTTCTGAATATGCCCCCGCGCACACAGCGCGGGGGCATATTTTGTCTCATGGGCGAAAGATCTTCAATTCCCTACTGAAAAAGTTTGTTTTAGGGGGTTGACAAATCCCGTCGAGGCGAGTACAATAAACGCAATATCACTAAAATGGCTGTGAAGAGAAGAGTAAGCTTTCGCATGAGCCTTACCAGAGAGCCCGGCAGGTGGAAAAGGGCAGGAAACAGGGAGCTGAAAATGGTCTCGGAGCTGCGCGGACGAAGAGCAAGAGCACTAGTCCGCGACGGGTGCGCCCGTTAAAGCGTCCGGCTGTAAGCAGGAAAATCCTGCCGCAGTTTTGAGGCAGTGTCCGCGAGGATGCTGTGAACCAAGGTGGTACCACGGAAGTTTCAGGCCTCCGTCCTTGTGCAGCGCATGGCTGGCAGGGACGGAGGCTTTTTTGATGCTTCCGTTCAAGGCGGGCGCGGACTGTGCCGCGCTGCCGCTGTACATTCTATCCAATAATAGAGAGGGAAAAAACTATGATTACTCGTCGTGATTTTCTGAAAGTTACCGGTGTCGCAGCCGCTGCTGCTGCCCTGACCGCCTGCGGCGGCTCTTCTTCCACCGCAAGCTCTGCTGCTTCCGGCACTGCCGCTTCTTCTGAGGCTGCTTCCGCTGTGGCAAAGCTGGACAAGGTGAAGGTCGCTGTCCCCAACGACACCACCAACGAGGCCCGCGCTCTGACCCTGCTGGAGAAGAACGGCTTCTTCAAGCTGAAGGCTGACGCCGGCCTGACCGCCACCAAGAACGACATCGAGGAGAACCCCCTGAACGTCACCGTCGATGAGGTCGAGGCCGCTCAGGTCCCCAACGTCCTGCAGGATGAGGACTACGCTGTCATCAACTCCAACTACGCCATCTCCGCTGGTCTGGACCCCATGACCGACGCTCTGGCAATGGAGGACGGCTCTTCTGCTTACGTCAATGTTCTGGTCTGCAAGGAGGGCAACGAGAACGAGCCCAAGATCAAGGCCCTCGTCGCCGCTCTGCAGAGCCAGCAGGTCAAGGACTTCATGGATGAGAACTACAAGGGCGCTGTCGTCTCCGTCGTCGAGAACCCGACCGATGGCTATGACTCTTCCATCGACTACGAGGCACTGAACGGCGAGACCGTCAGCTGCGCTGCTACTCCCGCTCCCCACTGCGAGGTCCTGGAGGTCTGCAAGGACATTCTGGCCGCTAAGGGCATCACTCTGGACATCCAGGAGTACGACGACTATGTGATCCCCAACACCATCGTCGAGGACGGCCAGTGCGACACCAACTACTTCCAGCATCAGCCGTATCTGGACAACTTCAATAAGGAGAAGGGCACCCATCTGGTGACTGTCGCCGGCATCCACGTCGAGCCCATGGGCATCTACGGCGGCAAGCAGGACAGCCTGGCACCCATCGTGGGCTAACCTCTCCGTCATTGCTTCGCAATGCCACCTCTCCTATCGAGGAGAGGCCTTGGCATTTCGTAAAGCTTTATCTCTTCGCCAGAGGCTCCCCTCGGTAGGGGAGCTGTCGAGCGAATGCGAGACTGAGAGGTTCAGCCCCATTAACTAAGGAGTAAATCGTGATCGAGATCAAACACCTTTCCAAGACCTTCCAGATGAAGGACGGCGCGGTGAATGCGCTGAAGGACATCGACCTGACCATCCCCGATGGCTCCATCTACGGCATCATCGGTATGTCGGGCGCGGGCAAATCTACGCTGGTGCGCTGCATCAATCTGCTGGAGCGCCCCACCGAGGGCAGTGTCGTCATCGACGGCACCGCGATGGAGACCCTGTCTCCCGCAGCTCTGCGTGAGCGCCGCCGTGACATCACCATGATCTTCCAGCAGTTCAATCTGCTGATGCAGCGCAGCTGCCTGAAGAACATCTGCTTCCCGATGGAGCTTGCGGGCGTGAAGAAGGCCGATGCCGAAAAGCGCGCCAGGGAGCTGCTGGAAATGGTGGGCCTGCCCGATAAGGCCAATGCCTACCCGGCCCAGCTCTCCGGCGGCCAGAAGCAGCGCATCGCCATTGCCCGTGCGCTGGCCACCAACCCCAAAGTCCTGCTCTGCGATGAGGCCACCAGTGCGCTGGACCCCAACACGACCCACGCCATCCTGACCCTCATCAAGGACATCAACAAGAAGCTGGGCATCACCGTGGTGGTCATCACCCACCAGATGAGCGTCGTGGAAGAGATCTGCGACTCCGTCGCCATTCTGGACGGCGGCGTGGTCGTGGAGCAGGGTGAGGTGCGCGAGATCTTTGCAAATCCCAAGACGGCTGCGGCCAGGCGCCTCGTCGCCCCCAACGGCGGCAGCGCAGCCCGCGACCTCTCGAGCTTTGCGCCCGACGATCACGTGGTCCGTGTTACGTTCAATGGTTCGTCCGCCGCAAAGCCGCTGGTGGCGAGCCTTGCTGCGGAGAAGGGCATCCTCGTGTCTGTGCTCAGCGCCGACACCCGCGATCTGAGCGGCCAGTGCTACGGCTCCATGCTGCTCAAACTTCCCCGCGATACCGAACAGGCAAAGCAGGCTGCGGCCTATATGCGCAGCCAGAATGGTGTGACCGTTGAGGAGGTGACCGGAGAATGAGCTTTGCAGATTATGGCTTCGCCATTTGGGAGACGTTCTATGTGACCGTCCTCTCCACGGCATTTTCTCTGGTCCTGGGTCTGCCGCTGGGCGTTCTGCTGGTGGCTGGCGATAAGGACGGCGTCCTGCCCCTGCCGGGCTGGCTGATGCACATCCTGAACATCATCATCAACATTTTGCGCAGCGTGCCGTTCCTGATTTTGATGATCTGCGTCTTCCCGCTGACCCGTGCCATTGTGGGCACCACCGTCGGCACCAAGGCCACCATCGTTCCGCTGGTGGTCGCGGCCTTCCCCTTCGTGGCCCGTCTGGTGGAGACCAGTCTGCGTGAGCTGGACGAGGGCGTCGTGGAAGCTGCCCAGAGCATGGGCGCGACTCCCTTCCAGATCATCACCAAGGTCATGATCCCCGAGTGCCTGCCCGGCCTCATTTCCAGCATGACCACTGCCCTGACGACCATCCTCGGCTACTCGGCCATGTCCGGCGTCATCGGCGGCGGCGGTCTGGGCAAGATCGCTCTGTCCTACGGCTACTACCGCTACCAGACCAACATCATGATCGTCTGCGTCGTGCTGCTGGTGCTCATGGTGCAGGTGTTCCAGACCGTCGGCACCTTCTGGGCGACCAGGAGCGATAAGCGCTTGCGGAAGTGAGAAAAGCCTCTCCCTTTGGGAGAGGTGTCACCGAAGGTGACGGAGAGGGCAAGCCCGGTGCGATGGAGCCGCCGCACAGCGATAGGCAGTATCTTTGCCAGAGAAATATTATCGCTGTGTCCGTGCTTCTCTGTCAGCGTCCTAGCCCTCTCAGGCGCATACGCGCCAGCTCTCCCAAAGGGAGAGCCTTTAGGTGCCTCCGGGCAGGGAATAAAATTTAACGAATCGATTCCCCGCAGGAGGCTCATGCTCCTGCGGGGAATTGTGCTATACAGATAAACCCAGTAAAGGAGTATGTTGCAATGAACCGTGATACCATCTGCGTGCAGGGTGGCTACACCCCCGGCAACGGCGAACCCCGCCAGATCCCCATCATCCAGTCCACTACGTTCAAGTACGCTACCAGCGAGGACATGGGCAAGCTGTTCGACCTCGAGGCCGACGGCTACTTCTACTCCCGCCTGCAGAACCCCACCTGCGACATGGTGGCGAAAAAGATCTGCGAGCTGGAAGGCGGCACCGCCGCCATGCTGACGTCCAGCGGTCAGGCCGCCAACTTCTTTGCGCTGTTCAATCTCTGCGAGGCAGGCGACCACATCGTGGCGTCCAGCACCATCTACGGCGGCACCTTCAACCTCATCTCCGTCACCATGAAGAAGATGGGCATTACCGCCACCTTCGTGGACCCGCTGTGCAGCGAGGAAGAGCTGGATGCCGCCTTCCAGCCCAACACCAAGGTCGTGTTTGGCGAGACCATCGCCAACCCTGCCCTCACCGTGCTGGACATCGAAAAGTTCGCCAAGGCCGCACACGCCCACGGCGTACCGCTCATCGTGGACAACACCTTCCCCACGCCAGTCAACTGCCGCCCCTTCGAGTGGGGGGCCGACATCGTGACCCACTCCACCACCAAGTACATGGACGGCCATGGCGCTGTGCTGGGCGGTGCCATCGTGGACAGCGGCAAGTTCGACTGGATGGCCCACGCCGAGAAGTTCTCCGGCCTGTGTACTCCCGATGAGAGCTATCATGGCATTACCTACGCGGAGCGCTTCGGCAAAGAGGGGGCTTTCATCACCAAGGCCACCGCACAGCTCATGCGCGACTTCGGCTCGATGCAGTCCCCCATGAACGCCTATATGCTGAACCTCGGCCTTGAGAGCCTCCACGTCCGGATGCAGCGCCACTGCGCCAACGGCATGGCCGTCGCAAAGTTCCTTGAGGCTCACCCGAAAGTGGCCTATGTCAACTACTGCGGCCTCGAGTCCAGCCCCTACCATGCACTGGCCGAGAAGTATCTGCCGAACGGCAGCTGCGGCGTCGTTTCCTTCGGCCTGGCCGGCGGCCGCGAAGCCGCCAGCACCTTTATGAAGGAGCTGAAGCTTGCCGCCATTGAGACCCACGTTGCCGATGCCCGCACCTGCTGCCTGAACCCGGCTTCCAGCACCCATCGCCAGATGAACGACGAGCAGCTGGCCGCTGCCGGTGTGCCTGCTGAGCTGGTGCGGATGAGCTGCGGCCTCGAGAGCAGCGAAGACCTCATCGCCGATATTGCACAGGCGCTGGATAAAATCTAAGAAACACGGTCAGCGCCATCTGCCGGTTTCGGCCCCTTCCCGTGAAAAAAGCGTCTCCGGATGCAGATAAAAACTTCCCGCTAAAACCGTCAAAAGGAGCAACGATGCTATGCCGCTGATCATCCCCAAGACTCTTCCCGCCTACGATGCCCTCTACGAGGAAAACGTCTTCGTCATGCACCGGGAACGGGCGCTCTCCCAGCACATCCGTCCGCTGGAGATCCTCATCCTGAACCTCATGCCGACCAAGATCGCCACCGAGACCCAGATCGCCCGCCTGCTGGCCAATACGCCCATTCAGGTCCACATGACCCTGCTGCAGACGGCCAGCCATGCGGCGACCCATGTCTCTGCGGCCCACCTCGAGGCGTTTTATAAGACCTTCGACGAGGTGAAGAACGACCGCTACGACGGCATGATCATCACCGGCGCGCCTGTGGAGAAAATCGACTTTGAACAGGTGGACTACTGGCAGGAGCTGTGTGAGATCATGGACTTCAGCGAGACGAACGTTTACTCCACCCTTCATGTCTGCTGGGGCGCACAGGCGGGGCTTTATTACCACTATGGCATCCGCAAGCAGCTTCTCGACCAGAAGATGTTCGGCGTCTTCGAGCATAAAGTCACCCGTCCCTCGAACCCGCTGGTGCGCGGCTTTGATGAGGTGTTCTACGCCCCTCACAGCCGCCACACCGGCATCAGCCGGGAGGATGTGCTGAACTGCAAGGCCCTGCGCATCCTCGCCGAGAGCGACGAGGCCGGCCCCTTCCTGATGAGCACCGAGAATGGACGGCAGATCTTCGTCACCGGCCACCCGGAGTACGACAAGTATACGCTGGACGCCGAGTACAAGCGGGATGTCGGCAAGGGCCTGCCCATCGCGGTGCCAAAGAACTATTACCCCAACGACGACCCCGAGCAACCGCCTCTCTTCCGCTGGCGTGCTCACGCACACCTGCTGTATGAGAACTGGCTGAACTACTACGTCTACCAGAATACGCCCTACGACCTGGGCGCTATCAGCAAGGTGGAGCACGAAGAAGAATAAAATCAGCCCTCTCCGTCTGGTGAGGAGGGGGCATTTTTGCAAGGAGGATACTTATGGGAATCGAAGCAAAATGGAAGAGCCGGGGCATCCGGGTGGGCAAACTGCCCTGCGGGCCGCTGGACAAGATAAGCGATGTGCCGGGCGTGACGGTGGGCCACTGCACACTGGCGGACGGCGAGGTCCAGACCGGCGTGACCGCGCTGCTGCCCCATCAGGGCGATATTTTCCACGATAAAGTGATGGCGGCCAGCCATGTCATCAACGGCTTCGGCAAGACCACCGGCCTTGTCCAGATCGACGAGCTGGGGACGCTGGAAACGCCCATCCTCTTCACCAATACCCTCAGCGTAGGCACTGTGGAGACAGCGCTGGTGAAGTATATGCTGGATAAGAACCCCGACATCTGCGAGACGACCGGCAGCGTCAACCCGGTGGTCTGCGAGTGCAACGACAGCGGCCTCAACGACATCCGGGGCCTCCACGTCACAGAAGAAAACGCGCGGGCCGCGCTGGCCGACTGCCGCGCCGATTTCGCCGAGGGCGCTGTGGGCGCAGGCCGGGGAATGCGCTGCCACGGCCTGAAGGGCGGCATTGGCTCGGCCTCCCGTGTGGTGGAGCTGGACGGAAAACCGTACACCATCGGTGCGCTGGTGCTCTCCAACCACGCCGTCTTCGATGACCTCGTAGTGGCAGGCACTCCCATCCAGAGCCTGCTGGACGCCCACATCCCGCCCCACGAGGACAAAGGCTCCATCATCACGGTGCTGGCGACGGACATCCCCTTGAGTGAGCGCCAGCTGCGGCGGCTCTGCCACCGGGCGCTGGTGGGCCTGTCCCGCACCGGCTCTTTCTGCGGAAACGGCTCCGGCGAGATCGTCATTGCCTTCACCACCGCCAACCGGGTGCCGCACTACTCCGAAAAGGCCATCCTGCCGATGGGGATGCTCCACGACGACGCCATCAATCCGCTGTTCCGGGCGGTGGCTGAGTGCGTGGAGGAAAGTGTGCTGAGCAGTCTGCTCCATGCCGAGACGGTCACGGGCTATCATGGCCGGACGGTCAGATGTCTGAGTGATCTGCTGAAATAAAATCGAAGCCGCGGGATGCGCAATGCATCCTGCGGCTTTTGTGATTGCAGATTGTCGAAAACTGTGTTATACTGATTTTGCTGCTTTGGCGGCAAGGCACTGCACATACGGCAGGCGGTTGGCTTACACTTCCCGAAAGGGGGTGAGGCAATGCGGATTACTTTCCATATTGGTGAGTTTACGATCACCATTATCGTGAAAAAACGCTGAACCGCCACCTCGGCAAAGGCGACGGTTCAATTTTTGAGCCATAGTTCTTGAATGAGGCTGACCGCTTGTCGCAGTGCCTTTTCTATTTTTAGTATAGTTTGTTTTACGCGAATTGTCAAGCACGGGGAAGTTATTTCCGCCGTGTTTTTTTCTTCCGCACGCTGTAGCCGAAGGTCCCCAGCTTTTTGCCCAGAGCCAGATATTCGCCGTGGCTGTAGACGATGAGTTTGGCCTTGTCGAGGCAGAGCTTACCGTTCTCGTCCAGCAGGCTCTCGTCCACGTCGCAGGCCACTACTTCGGCGAGGAAGAGGTCGTGGCTGCCCAGCGGGATGACCTGCGTGACCCTGCACTCGAGGTTGACGGGGCTTTCTTCGAGGATGGGGCAGTCCGTCAGCACCGAGCCGGGGGCAGAATGGAGTTTGCAGGCTGCGAATTTATCGAAGTCCCGGCCGCTCCTGACGCCGCACCAGTCCACCGACTTCACCAGTGCCTCGGTGGGCAGGTTGATGGCAAACTGGCCGCTCTCTTTGATGAGGTGGTGGCTGTACCGCTCGGGGCGGACGCTGATGGATACCATGCTGGGCTGGGTGCAGATGGTGCCGGTCCAGCCGATGGTGATGAGGTTGGGCTTATCCAGTCCGCCGCAGGAGACCAGCACCGGCGGCTCCGGGTTCAGGAGGGTGCTGCCTTTCCAGCTCTGTTTGCTCATCCGTGATACTTCCTTTCGTAGGGAGCCCATGTGCGCTCGCTGATGATGTAGCGGGGGCGGGCCTTGGTCTCCATATAGATCTTGCCGACGTATTCGCCGATGACGCCCAGACACACCAGCTGGACGCCGCCCATGAAGCAGACGATGCAGATGGTGGAGGCCCAGCCCGCCACGGCGCTGCCCAGCACGGCCTGCACGATGGCCCAGATGACACCGATGAAGCTGATGAGGCTGACCACGATGCCTGCGCCGGTGATGAGGCGGATGGGCTTATTCGACAGGCTGGTGATGCCGTCGAAGGCGAGGGCCAGCATCTTGCTGAGGGGATAGTGGCTCTCGCCGGCCAGACGCTCGTGGCGCTCGTAGTAGACGGTGCCGCTGGGGTAGCCCACCAGCGGCACCATGCCCCGCAGGAAGATGTTCACCTCGCGGTAGTCGGCGAAGCTCTCCAGCACCCGGGTGCTGATGAGTCGGTAGTCGGCGTGGTTGAAGACGATGTCCGCGCCCAGCGCGTTCATCACATGGTAGAAGCCCTCGGCGGTGAACCGCTTGAAGAAGGTGTCGGTGTCCCGGCGGCTGCGCACGCCGTAGACGACCTCGGCGCCGTCGAGATACTTTTTGACCATCTCGTCCATGGCGTTGATGTCGTCCTGACCGTCGCAGTCGATGGAGATGGTGATGTCGCAGCTGCCGCTGTGGAGCGCCTCCATCAGCCCGGCCAGCACGGCGTTCTGGTGGCCGCGGTTCCGGCTCTGGGAGATGCCGATGAAGTGCTCATCCTCAGAGGCGAACTTCTGGATGAGGGACCAGGTGGCGTCGCGGGAGCCGTCGTTGACGAAGAGCACCCGGCTCTTCTCGCTGATAAGGCCCGCTGCGGCGAGGTCGTTTATCTTTTTCAGGAACATGGGGGCCGTGATGGGCAGCACCTGTTCTTCGTTGTAGCAGGGAATGACGATCCATAAAATCGGTTTGGACATGATGAAGTTCTCCTTCTATATAAGGCTCTCCCAAAGGGAGAGGCTGTTACAGCACCATGCGCCGCAGCGCGTCCGGTTCCAGCAGCTTGAAGCTGCTCTTATAGGTCTCGAGCAGGCCGTCCCGCTGCATCAGGCTCAGCTCCCGGGAGAGGGCGCTGCGGTCGCAGTTGAGGTAGTCGGCCAGCCGGATGCGGGAGTAGGGGACGGTGAAGGTGAGGCTGTGATGCACCTCGGCCTCACTGAGCAGGTAGGCGCACACCTTGGCCCGCAGGCTCTTGAGCAGCAGCAGGTCTACCCGGCGGGAGAGCAGGAGGTATTTGTCGCTGATGGTGCGCACAAGGTTCTGCAGCACCCGCTGGCGGGCCGGGTCGGCCCCGGGCAGCAGAAGCTTCTCGTAAGGCACCAGCAGCACCTCGCAGGGGGCCGAGGCCACCACCGTCACCGGGCTGGAAAGGCTCGAGCCGCCCAGCACGTCGCCGAACACACCGCCCGGCCCCATCTGGCTGATGGGCAGACGCGCCCCGCTGGCAGCGGAATGATAGGCCTCGATGGCACCGGAGAGCACCACGCCCACCCGGCGGTTCGGCTGTCCGGCCAGCACGAGGGTCTCGCCCCGGCTGTAGGTGCGCAATACGGCCCCCACTTCGCCCAGCAGGACCCGGAGCGCTTCGGCTTCCAGCCCGGCGAACAGAGAGGTGGATTGTAACAGCGGAAGATAATTTTCCATACCCATTCCGTGAGGTTTTCCCCGGGCCCTCACCGCCCTTCTGCGATTCCGTTGCGTGTGCAACGGTATTTTTTCTCTTATTATAGTAAACTTGAGGGCGTAAAGCAAATGGTTTTGCAAATTTTTTGCGGGAAAATTTCTCCCAATGAAAGTGAGGAGCTGAATCCTATGAAAAAACTGACATCTCTGCTGTTGTCGCTGGTGCTGATGGTCAGTGTGCTGGCCTGCGGCGCATCGGCCAAAACGAGCACCAAAGTGCGGATCGCCGGCCTGAAAGGCCCCACCACCATGGGCCTCGTCAACCTGCTGAGCATGGAGAAGGACGGCACGGCCTCCCTCGACTATGACCTGCAGCTCTACGGCGCTGCCGATGAGATCGTGCCGAAGCTCATCAAGGGCGAACTTGACATGGCCGCTATCCCGGCCAACCTCGCCGCGACCCTCTACCAGAAGACGAACGGCGGCATCCAGGTCATGGCCGTCAACACGCTGGGCGTCCTCTACGTCGTGGAGAAGGGCAATACCGTCCACAGCTTCGCCGACCTCAGGGGCCGCACCATCCTTTCCACCGGCAAAGGCACGACGCCCGAGTATGTCCTGCGCTATCTGCTCAAGAAGAACGGCCTCGACCCCGACAAGGACGTGAAGATCGAATACTACAGCGAGGCTTCCGAGGTCACGGCCCAGATGGCCGCTGCCAGGAAGGATGCCATCGCCGTCCTGCCTCAGCCCTATGTCACCGCTGCCCAGATGAAGGACAGCGGCCTCCGCGTTGTCCTCGACCTGACCAAAGAATGGAACAGGGTCTGTGACACCCAGCTCATCACCGGCGTCACCGTGGTGCGCACCGAGTACGCAAAGCAGAACCCCGACGTCATCGCAGCTTTCCTGACCGACTACCAGAAGAGCGTCAAGGCGGCCAACGAGGACATCGACGGCACCGCCGCCCTCTGTGAGGAAGTCGGCGTGGTGGCCAAGGCTGCGATCGCCAAGAAGGCCCTGCCCAAGTGCAACATCGTCTACCGCAACGGTCAGGAGATGAAGAAAGACATCTCTGCCTACCTGCAGGTGCTCTACGATGCCTCTCCCGCCGCCGTGGGCGGCAAGCTGCCGGACGACAACTTCTACTACACCGAGCCGTCCGTCCTGCGCAAGGTCATGGCGGCTATCCGCAACTCTGCAAAGTAAGCTTTGAAACAAGAAAAACTGCCGCACAGCCGTGCGGCAGTTTTTCTTACATCAGAAGGCCCGCGCCGATGCCGATGAGGGCCGGCAGCAGCCAGCCAAAGCCGAGGCTGCTCAGGGGCAGAGCGTTCATCAAGGTGGAGAGGGGGCCGAAGGGCAGGGCGGCAGGGATGCTCTGGATGGCCGTGAAGAGGATGCCCAGCCGCCAGACCGATGTCCGCTGGAACCGTCCGGGCAGGAACTCCACCACGATGAGGATGATGGCGATGGGGTAGATGGCGTTCAGCACCGGGACGGAAAGGCTCAGGATGCCCGCAAGGCCGATGTTCGCCAGCAGCATGCTCATCAGCGCGAAGAAGGCTGCAATGGCGGGGTAGGGCAGCCGGGGCAGAAGCTCGTGGAAGTATTCGCCTACGCTGGCGATGAGGCCGACACAGGTGTTGAAGCAGGCGATGACGAAGATGGCGGCCAGAAGCACCTGTCCCACCCGGCCAAACAGGCCGTCGGCCAGTGCCGTCAGGACGGCGGCACCGGTGTCGCTGCCGGGGAAGGCAGCCCCCGAGATGCCGCCGATGTGGGTCAGCATGGCGTAGACCACCAGCAGCATCCCGCCCGCGATGAACCCGGCCCGGATGGTGCCGCGCCGGACGGCAGCTTCCTCCGTGATGCCCACCGCCTGAAGGTTCAGCGCGATGACCGCGCCGAAGTTGAGCGCTGCCAGCGCGTCCATGGTCTGATAGCCGTCCAGCACGCCCTGTGCGGCGGGGAGGGCGGCGTAAGCCTCGGCAGGCGTGCCGTAGCCGGGCGCGGCCGGGCGGAGGATGCAGCCCGCGAACAGCACCACGATGAGCACCAGCAGGGCAGGGCAGAGGATGCGGCCCAGCCGCTGGGTCAGCTTTTCGGGCTTGAGGGCCACGAAGTACGCCGCAGCAAAGAACACGAGGGAGTAGATGAACTGTCCCGGTGTGCTCCGCCCCACCAGCGGCGTCAGCATCTCAAACGAGGTGCTGGCCGTGCGGGGGATCGCGAGGCAGGGACCGATGGACAGATAGACCAGCACAGCGAACACCTGTGCGAAGCGGGGATGGACCTGCCCGGCCAGCGCAGACAGGCCGCCCGCCCGGGCCACCGCTGCCACGCCCGCGATGGGCAAGCCGATGGCGCTGACGGCAAAGCCTGCAAAAGCGGGCCAGAGCGCCGTCCCGGCCTGTGCGCCGAGGAAGGGCGGGAAGATGAGGTTGCCTGCCCCGAAGAACATCGAGAACAGGGTGAACCCCACCAGAAGGAGCTTTTTGCCCCGGAGGGCCTGAGCGGAATCGTGCATGGTCATCTCTCCCAGCTGTGCGCGGAGGCACGTAGAATCAGGATTGCTTTATTCCAGTGTAGTGTTTTATGACCTTCATGTCAAGAGAAGAAAAGATGAAGGATTGTATTCTCATACATGATGTGATATTCTGAAAGCGAGAAAACGAACAGGAGCAAAGAAATACATGGATAAAACAAAAAAACGCCGCATTCAAATTTTGGTGGCGTCGGTGCTCTGGCTGGGCGTCTGGCAGGCGGCGGCTGCGGCCATCGGGCAGGAAGTCTTTCTTGTCTCGCCGGTGCAGGCCATCGGCACGCTGGTGGAGCTGCTGCCGCAGGCCGAGTTCTGGCAGCGCATCGGTTTCAGCGCCGGGCGCATCCTGCTGGGCTTCGGGCTGGGCGTTCTGTCCAGCGCGGTGCTGGCGGTAGCCGCCGAAAAGTGGGAGTGGGTGGACACCCTTCTCGCCCCCGTGATGCAGCTGGTCAAGGCTACTCCGGTGGCGAGCTTCATCATTCTGGCGCTGGTGTGGGTCAGCGGCTCGTCGCTGTCCGTCCTGATCAGCTTTCTGATGGTGCTGCCCGTCCTCTACAGCGCAGTGCGCACCGGCATCGGGAGTGCGGACCGCCAGCTTCTCGAAATGGCGCAGGTGTTCCGTCTGCCTCTGGGGCGGCGTCTGCGGGCGGTCTGGCTCCCGGCGGTGCTGCCCGCGTTCCGGCAGGGGTGCAGCGTGGCGCTGGGCATCTGCTGGAAGAGCGGCGTAGCAGCAGAGGTCATCGGCCTGCCGGACGGCAGCATCGGCGACGCCCTCTACCGGGCCAAAATTACCCTTTCCACCGGGGAGCTGTTTGCCTGGACCTTCGTCATCATCCTGCTGAGCGCCGTATTCGAAAAGCTGTTCCTCGCGCTGCTGGATAAAGCGGTAGCGGCAGTTCTGGGCGAAGAGGGGGCTGAAAAATGAGCGAAACCAACAACAAACTGGAAATAAAGAATCTGTCTAAACGATTCGGAGAGAAAATCCTCTTCAAAAACCTCTCGCTGACCGTGGACGGCCCGGCGGTGCTCTGGGCGCCAAGCGGCTGGGGCAAGACGACCCTGCTCCGCATCCTGATGGGGCTGGAAGCGCCCACCTCCGGCAGCGTGGAGGGCGTGGGCCGGGTCGGCGCGGTCTTTCAGGAAGACAGGCTCTGCCCCCAGCTGACCGCCGAAGAGAATGTGGCGCTGGTGCTGACCGCAGAACAGTACAAGGTCAAAACACAATACAAAGAGCAGATACGAGATGACCTTATACAATTAGGACTGGATGACGAGGCCCTTGCTCTGCCTGCCCGGAAGCTCTCCGGCGGACAGAAGCGCCGCACCGCCTTGCTGCGCGCTCTCTGGGCCGAGAGCGACACCCTTCTGTTGGATGAGCCCTTCACCGGCATGGACCCCGCCGCCATGAAAAAAGCCGCAGCCATGCTCAAGGCACGCTGCGGCACAAAGCCCACCCTGCTGGCGACCCATGATCAAGAAGCCATCCGGGAGCTGGGGTGGAACGTGATCGAACTGGGCTGAAACGAAAGGAGCCTGACCATGGAGAAAAAGACGAGCTGCCTGCTCTGCGTTCTTACCGCGCTGCTTCTCGCTGTGCTCTATCTCTGGGCCGCCCTCCGCCCGGGCGTCTGGCTGCGGGATGCCTTTTTGTACCGGCAGGCCGACGGCAGCTTTTCGGGCAGGGACGCGTATGCCGCCTACACCATGCAGGTTGCTCAGACGGAAAACGGTGCGGAAGTGGATTTCACGATGGACGGAGAGACGCGGCACTATCGGCTCGAATCGAAAGCCGAGGGCATGAGCGACCCGGGCGTAAAAATCGAGCAGGACGGAGTGGTCATTTTTACCGGGACCGCGCTGGGCGACCCCGGCGACGCCATTCTGTGGCGGGAAGACGATGGGGGCCTTGCCGACGAGGTGAACGTCATCGTCAACGGCGAATACCGGAGATCCGACCTCTGGCCCCGCTGTAACTGGCTCTATCATGTGGCCGTCGGCGGGCGGCGGGAGACCCGGGGCAGCGTGGCGTTCCTGCTGCCGATAGGGGCGCTGGTGGTGCTCCTTGTGCTGGATGTCCGGTTCCCGCTGCTGTTCTGGAACCTCCGCCACGGGCTGGAAGTGTACGGCGGTGAGCCCACCGACTGGTATTACGCGATGCAGAGGGTGAGCCGCATTACCAGCATCATCGGTGTTTTTGTGCTGGCGGCGATGAGCTTTGCTGTTCACTGAGGCTCACAGCAGCTCGGCAAGGATGCTGTTCTGTACGATGAGCCCGGCGGGCGTGAGGGCGAGGGTGTGGCCGTCAAAGCTGGCGTAGCCGCTCTTCACGCAGTTTTTCACAAAGGCCAGCTGCGCGGTGGAGAACTCCCTGCCATAGCGTTTTTTGTATTCGTCGAGGCTCAGACCTTTGCGCAGACGCAGCTGCAGGATGAGATAATCCTCCGCACCGCAGCCGCCGTCCATGACGGGCGCGGCCTCGTCCCGCAGAAAGGCTTCGGTGTCGGCGGGGTAGTAGAACCGTTTGCCGCCCATGCAGGAGTGGGCCGCAGGGCCGATGCCCAGATAGTCGCCGCAGTCCCAGTAGATGAGGTTGTGCTTTCCCTCATAGCCCGGGCGGGCGAAGTTGGAGATCTCATATTGCCGGTAGCCATGATGTTCCAGCTGCTCGACGGCGTAGAGGTAGAAGTCCGCCGCCTCATCGGAGGTGGGCAGACCTTCGGGGGGCGTCCGGCCAAAGGCGGAGTCGGGCTCGATCTTCAAGAGGTAGGCGGAAATGTGGGCCGCGCCGCCATCCTCGATCAGCTCCAGCGTCTCGTCGAACTCGGCCTGCGTATAATGGGGCAGGGCCAGCATGATGTCGCCGCTGAGGTTCTCGAACCCGGCCCGGCGTGCGGCGGCGAAAGCGGCCCGCGCCTGCTTTGCCGTGTGGGGGCGGCCCAGCGTCTTGAGCTGGCTGTCCCGGGCCGACTGGACGCCGAAGGAGATGCGGTTGACGCCCGCCTCCCGGAATGCCCGGAGAGAGTCTTCGGTCACGGTCTCAGGGTTGGCTTCCAGCGTGATCTCGGCCCCGGGCAGGGGCTGTGCGGCGGCGATGAGCCGGGCGGCGTCTGCCGGGTCCAGCAGACTGGGCGTTCCGCCGCCGAAATAAAGGGTGTCCGGCCGCAGGGGCGCGTCCGGCGCAAACCGGGAGAGTTCCCGCAAAAGGGCGTCCACATAGGCCCGGGGGACGCCGCGCTGGCCGGGGGCGGAGTAGAAATCACAGTACCGGCATTTGGAAAAACAGTAAGGAATATGCAGATAAAGTCCGAGGGACATCAAATATCACAGCCTTTTTCATGAATCGTTCATTTCTATGCAGTATACTATATTTCGTAGACCGGGGCAAGGCCGAGGTCGATGCCCTGATTTTGAATGGAGGATTCCTTATGGATTACAACAACTATGACCGCGGCTATGCGGAGCCTTCGATGAGCGCATCGGACTATATGACCCGCACCTACCGCTGGATGGCCGGCGGCCTGCTCGTCACCTTCGCAATGGCCTATATCACGGCGACCACGTCCCTTATCTATCTGGTCAATTCGCTTTACTTCCTGCTTACCATCGGTGAGCTGGCGCTGGTGTTCATGCTCAGCGCCCGGGTGCAGAAGATGTCCATCGACGGTGCAAGAGCCGCGTTCTTCGGATACGCCATCCTGAACGGCATGGTCCTGAGCTACTACTTCCTGATGTTCTCGGTAGGTACGCTGGTCATGGCCTTCCTCGCCACGGCGGTCTACTTCGGCCTCATGGCTGTGTACGGCACCACCACCCATAAGGACCTCACCGGCTGGGGCCCCCGCCTGATGATGGCTCTGGTGGCCATGATCGTCACCAGCCTCGTGGGTGCGCTCTTCGGCTTTGGCTTCGGTGCCTCGGTGCTCTACTGCGGCATCGGCCTGGTGGTGTTCATGCTGCTCACCGCCTACGATACCCAGAAGCTCCGCCAGATCTACGCCTACTATGCAGGCGACGCCGAGCTGGCCGAGAAGGCTTCCATCTACGGCGCACTGACCCTGTATCTGGATTTCATCAACATCTTCCTCTACGTCGTCCGCCTGCTGGGCATGAACAGCCGCAGCCGCAACAACTAAATAGGACTTTTGGCCCCTGTCCGGAACGCCGGATGGGGGTCTTTTGCACTGTGATTGACTTGATGAAACGGAGATGCTATAATCAAATAAAAAGAAAGAAGGCCGGTAGAGCGTGGAATTGACGATTGAAAACCTGCGCACACTATCCTGCAGTGGGCAGATATTCCTGACAGCACACTCGCAGGCCCGGCTTTATGAACGCGGCATCCGTTTGGCTGATATTCGGCAGGCTATCCAGAGCGGAAAAATCATCGAATATCGCCCGGACGACTACCGGTGTCCATCCTGTCTGGTACTTGGCGTCAATCTGGCGGGCCGCTGGCTCCATGTGGTGTGCGGCATCCATGAGGATGCGCTGTGGATATTGACCGCCTATTGGCCTGACCTGGACCACTGGAATGCCTCTTATACAGAACGAAAGAAGAAAGGGGAATAAGACATGACCTGCTTTTTCTGCAAGGGCGAAATGAAGCCTGATACTACCATTCATACCGTACAGCTCAAAAACTGTGTCGTTGTCATCAAAAATGTCCCCTGTATGAAGTGTGAGCAGTGCGGAGAAGTTGTTCTGTCAGCGGATACAATAGAAAAGATAGAGCATATTTTGCAGACTGTGGAAAAGGCGGTGGCGGAAATCACGGTGGTGAATTTCCCGGACTGCGCTGCATAAAAAGAACAATGCAACAGGTAAGGCCCCGGTCATCCGGGGCCTTTTTGCGTCCTTTCGAATAAAGGATGAATAAACCCCGCTCTGCCGCTCCAAACTACCACCAAAGAAACGATTCCGTACACAAAGATGGATTGGAGTAACGAACGATGGAGCAATTCAGAAAGTTTTTGCGGGACAAAGCCTTTGCGCTGGTGCTCACCGCCTGCCTGCTGGCGGCGGCAGCGGCCGGGGTGTGGGCTGTGCGCACCGTGCGCAATGAGCTCAAACAGAATCTGGACGCGGTGCGCAGCCCGTCCAGCACCGCCCCCGGCATCGACGAGGGCATCAACACATCGCCCGGCGTCGCCGGAGAGGAGGAAGCCGAATGGCAGCAGCAGAACGCACCCGCAGCAAACAGTGTGGCCAATGTGCCAAAAGCCGACAGCTCGTCCGGTGGGGCTGCGTCCTCTTCTGGTGCGCAGTCTGGCTCTGGTTCGGTGCGCGAACCCTCCGCGCTGCAAACCGAGTCCTTGCCTGCCAGCAGTTCGGATGCGCCTGCCTCCACGCAGCCTGTCTCGGGGCGCGTCTTAAACAGCTACAGCGGCGATGAGCTGGTCTACAGCAAGACGCTGGGTGACTGGCGCACCCACAACGGTGTGGACTACGCCGCCAGCAGGGGCGCGGAAGTGACCGCCCCGGCGGCAGGCAAGGTGGTGGAGACCGGCACGGACGACAAGTGGGGGCCTGTGGTCGCCATTGAAGACGCTTCCGGCAGGGTCTGGCGGGTCTGCGGCACGACGGACGCCAAGGTGAAAAAGGGCGACACCGTCTCGGCCGGGCAGACCATCGGCAAGGTGGGCAGCGTGAGCTGTGAGTGTGCCGAGGAGAGCCACATCCACTTGGAGGTCATGGAGGGCGAAAAGTATCTCGACCCCATCAAGGCCATGAAATAAGCAAAATTTTCCGGGCAGGTGCAGCAGAACGCTGTACCTGCTTTTTTCACATTGCTTTTGGCGGTCGATTCTGGTATGATAAACTAGAATAAGTGTGAAGACAGAAGAAAAAGCGGAGGAAACGAAACATGAAGGTCTTAGTGGTAGGCGGCGGTGCTGCCGGCCTGATGGCGGCGGGCGCGGCCCTGCGGCAGGGGCATGAGGTGACGGTGCTGGAACATATGGAAAAGCCGGCTCAGAAAATTCTCGTCACCGGCAAGGGCCGCTGCAATGTGACCAACGACTGCACCGCAGAGGAATTTCTGCACCATGTGCGGACGAACCCCCGCTTTCTGTTCTCATCGCTGGGGGCTTTCCCGCCGGCCAGGACGATGGAGCTGTTTGAGTCTCTCGGTGTGGAGCTGAAGGTGGAGCGCGGACGCCGGGTGTTCCCGGTGTCAGACAAGGCCGAAGAGATCCGGCAGGCTCTTCTGCGGTACGCAGACGGAGCGGACATCGTCCACGACGGGGCAAAAAAGCTGCTGCTGGAGCCGCTGGCCCAGCCGGAAGAAGCGCCTGCCGCGCCGGAAGCTCCGCGCCGCCCGAAAAAGAAAAAGCCCGGCCCGGCCTATCGCTGCGTAGGAGTGCGGGGAACTTCGGGCCGGGAGTACAAGGCGGACGCCGTGCTGGTGGCAACGGGCGGTCTGAGCTACCCCACCACCGGCTCCACCGGCGACGGCTACAAGCTGGCCCGGCAGGCGGGCCACACCCTCGTGGAGCCTGTCCCCAGCCTCGTCAGCCTCGTGAGCCACGACGCCGACTGCAAAAAGATGATGGGCCTCGCCCTCAAGAACGTGACCCTCACCCTCCACGAGGACGGCAAAGCCATCTTCGAGGAGCAGGGCGAGATGCTGTTCACCCACTTCGGCATCAGCGGGCCGCTGACCCTCAGCGCGTCGAGCCATCTGGGCGACATGAAAAAGCACAAGTACGAAGCTTTTATTGATTTGAAGCCTGCCCTCAGCGAGGAACAGCTTTATGACCGCATCACCCGGGACTTTGCCCTTCTGGCGAACCACGCGGCGCAGGGCGCACTGGTGAAGCTTCTGCCGTCCAGTATGCAGCCGGTCATGGTGGCCCGCTGGGGCATCGACCCGGCCACCAGGGCAAACCAGATCACCCGGGAGCAGAAGCGGGAGCTGGTACAGCTGATGAAGCACTGGCGGGTGTCCATCGACGCCCGGGGCGATTTGGCACACGCAGTCATCACGTCGGGCGGCGTGTCGGTGCGGGAGGTGGACCCCAAGACCATGCAGAGCAAAAAGGCCCTCGGCCTCTACTTTGCAGGCGAGGTGCTGGATGTGGACGCCTATACCGGCGGCTATAACCTGCAGCTCGCATTCTGCACGGCACAGAGCTTTGCGAATAACCTGTAATATCTGAACACTGGTGGGCCGGGCTATGCTCAGTAAAATGAAAGAAGGAGCTTTTATAATGGTATCTGTTGCGATCGACGGGCCTGCGGGCGCAGGCAAATCTACGCTGGCGCGGCGTCTGGCTGCGGACTTCGGCTACATTTATGTGGACACCGGTGCGATGTTCCGCACCATCGGCCTTTATGCCCTCCGCGCGGGCAAGGACCCGAAGGACAACGAGGCGGTCAATGCCCTGCTGCCCAATATCACCCTCGAGTTTGCTTTTATCGAGGGCGAACAGCATATCTATCTGAATGGCGAGGACGTCAGCGCGGCCATCCGCACCGAAGAGGTGGGGATGGCGGCTTCTGCCGTGGGTGCAAATCCGGCGGTGCGCGCCTTCCTGCTGGAGATGCAGCGGGACATGGCCAAGACGCAGAACATCCTGATGGATGGCCGCGACATCGGCACCGTGGTGCTGCCCAATGCGACGGTGAAGATCTTCCTCACCGCCAGCCCGGAGGCCCGCGCCACCCGCCGCTGGAAGGAGTACCAGCAGAAGGGCATCGACACCCCCTACGAAGATGTGCTGGCCGACGTCAAGCAGCGCGACTATCAGGACACCCACCGCGCCGCAGCTCCTCTCAAGCAGGCAGACGACGCCGTGCTGCTGGACACTTCGGAGCTGAACTTCGAGCAGAGCTTTGAGGCCATGAAGAAAATGATCACGGAGAAGGTCGGATGATACTATATTATATTCTGGTCCCGCTGGCATGGCTGGTGTTCCACATCGGCTTCCGCGTCCGGTGTGAGGGCCGAGAGAACCTGAAAAAAATCGGCACGAAGGGCTGCATCATTGCCCCCAACCACATCTCCGCCATCGACCCGGTGTTCGTCGTCATCGCCCGGTTCTGGGGCCGGCGGATGACAGTGTTTGCCAAGAAAGAGCTGTTCGAGATAAACGCATTCCTGTCGTGGTTCTTCCGGTGCGCCGGTGCAGTCTGTGTCCGCGGCACGAAAGAAGAGGTCGGTGTCATCGACGACACCGTGAAAAAGTGTCAGGAGGGCGGTACGCTGCTGCTCTTCCCGGAGGGGACGCGGGAGAAGGAGGGAAAGTTCCTTCCCCTCAAGAGCGGCCTCTTCGTCATCGCGGCGGCAGCAAATGTGGACGTCGTGCCTTGCCGCATCTACTACGACACCCCCGATGGCAAGATGAAGCTGTTCTGCAAGGTGCGTGTCATCTTCGGCGAGCCCATGCCCGCCGCACAGTTTGCGATGGAAGGCCGCCGCGACATAAAGAAGCTGCGGGAGAATAAGCAGGCCGTTCTGGATGCGTGGAGTGGATTGTAAGGCGGCTTGCCCTCTCCGTCATCGCAAGCGATGACGGAGAGGTTGAATCTAGGAGAGTACAATGGAAATCAGACTTGCAAAGACTGCGGGTTTCTGCTTCGGCGTGGACCGCGCGGTCAAGCTGACCTACGGTCTGCTGGATGAGGGCCGCAAGGTGGCCACCCTCGGCCCCCTCATCCACAACCCCCAGACCGTGGAAGACCTCGAGCGCCGGGGCGCACTGGTAGCAGACACCCCCGCGGATGTCCCTGCGGGCTACGAGGTGGTCATCCGCAGCCACGGCGTCCCACGCAGCATTTACGACGAGCTGGACGCCCGGGGCTGTACCTATCACGACGCCACCTGCCCCTTCGTGAAGAAGATACAGAAAGTCGCTTCCGAGGCCGAAGCCGCCGGTGCGACACTCGTGGTGGCCGGTGACGTGTCCCATCCGGAGGTGCAGGGCATCGTCGGACATACCCGGGGAGAGGTATTCATTTTCAGCGATTTGGCCCAGTTGAAGGCGTGGAAAGGGCCTTCTGACCCCCAAAAGCCCATTTTTGCAGTTGCACAGACCACATTTCAGGTAACAAAATGGCAAGAAAGTTCGGAGTTTCTCAAAAAAGCCTATACAAACGCCCGAATTTTTGATACAATATGTAATGCGACGTGGGCGAGGCAACAGGAAGCGGAAGACCTCAGCCAACAATGCGACATCATTGTTGTCATTGGCGGTCATCATTCTTCCAATACCCAAAAGCTGTTACAGGTCGCCGCAAGACATACGCGAGCCGTAACGGTCGAGACAGCGAGCGAACTTCGGCCGGAATGGTTTGCAGATGTAAAGACGGCGGGCGTCACAGCCGGGGCTTCAACGCCATCGTCTATTATTGAGGAGGTACTTAACAGTATGAGCGCAGAAATCAATGACAGCATGAGCTTTGAGGAGATGCTGAACGCATCCGAGGAAAAGCGTGTTCATGCAGGCAGTATTGTGAAAGGAATCGTGACCAGCATCTCTGCCAACGAGATCCAGGTGGATATCGGAGCTAAGCAGACCGGCTTTGTCAAGCTGAGCGAGCTGACCGATGATTCCTCCGCCAAGGTCGAGGACCTGGTGAAAGTTGGCGATGAGCTGGACCTCATCGTCGAGAAGGTTATGGATCAGGATGGCGTCATCCAGCTCTCCCGCAAGAAGCTCGCATCTCGCAAGGGCATGGAAGAGATCGCCAAGGCAGCTGAGTCCGGCGAGGTCGTCGAGGGCGACGTCACCGAGTTCAACAAGGGCGGCGTTGTCGTCAACGTCAAGGGCGTCAAGGTGTTCGTCCCCCGTTCTCAGGCCACGATGCGCCGCGACGAGGACTACACTGCTCTGGTCGGCCAGCACGTTCAGCTGGTCGTCACCGAGTGCTCCGGCCGCAAGATCGTCGGCAGCATCAACAAGGTCACCGCTGAGCAGAACAAGGCTAAGCGTGAGGAGTTCTGGGCAAGCGTCGAGGTCGGCAAGACCTACACCGGCGTCGTCAAGAGCCTGACCTCTTACGGTGCATTCGTTGACATCGGCGGTGTGGACGGCCTGTGCCACATCAGCGAGCTGAGCTGGAACCGCATCAAGCATCCCTCTGAGGTCGTCTCCGTTGGCGACACCATCGAGGTGTATGTGAAGGACATCGACACCGAGAACCACAAGGTCTCTCTGGGCTACAAGAAGGCTGAGGACAACCCCTGGGAGCAGCTGAAGAACAACTACCCCATCGGCAGCACCTTCCATGCTCCGGTCGTGTCCCTGACCAAGTTCGGTGCATTCGTCCGCATCCTGCCGGGTGTTGACGGTCTGGTCCACATCAGCGAGATCAGCAATGACCGCGTTGAGAAGGTCTCCGACGCACTGAAGGTCGGCGATATGGTCGATGTGAAGCTGCTGGATGTCGACTTCGACAAGAAGCGCATCAGCCTGTCCATGAAGGCTCTGCTGAACGACGACGCTGAGTAATCAGCCCGCAGCATAGTCTCATCAGACACAATGCGAACTACAGCCCCGTTGCCGGGAAAACGGCGGCGGGGCTGTTTTTGTATAGCCCTCTCAGTCGCTGACGCGACAGCTCTCCCGTAGGGAGAGCCACTGGCGTGCCGGTCAGGCGTATACTGGATGAGCAAAGTTTCTGTATTTCGGAAACAGTAGTGCCCTGCTGGCGACGGAAGGTTTTAATGTCAATGAAAAACTGGTTTATAAAGCACCGCGAGGTGCTGGCTTATCTCGTTTTCGGTGTGCTGACCACATTGCTGAACATCGTACTGTATGCGCTGTTCAGCCGGCTGCTCGGCTATACAGCTGCCAACAGCTGGGGCAATGTGCTGGACAATGGCATCTGCATTTTGTTCGCCTACGTCACCAACCGGGCGTTCGTCTTCGCCAGCCGGACGCAGGGCAGAGAAGCGCTGAAAGAATTTGGTGCATTCGTCACCTGCCGTCTGGGTACACTGGTATTGGATGCCGCCATCATGATGATCTTCGGCAACCTGCTGGCCGCCCAGGGGGCGGCTCTGGTGGAGAGCTTTATGAACGGTGCGCTGAGCCTGTTGGCTGGCTGGTTTGGCCCGGATACGGCGCTGCAGATGGCCACCGGCAGCGCAGCGCCCGCTCCCTCTATCTCCGACGGCTCTGCCGCCATCGCCATCATCGGCGGTGCCGACGGCCCGACGGCCATCTTTGTCACCAGCTTCTACGATGCCCAGGCCCTGTGGGGCATGGCGGTGAAGGTGTTCTCCAACGTGGTGGTGGTGGTGCTGAATTATGTGTTCAGCAAGCTCATCGTTTTTAAGCGTAAGTGAGATATTTTTCTGCCGGAGGCAGAAAAATATCTGATATAATTTCAGGAGGTACGGTATTATGAAACGTGGTCTGAAAGGTTTTGCATTTCTGGTCTCCGGCCTTGTGCTGGGCATCATCGGCGCAACGGTGTCTGCAACGGCCATTGCCCTGAGCGCTGTCGGCATGGCGAAGGTACGCCGTGCCACCAAGAACTAAGAAGCTGTTTTCAAACCAACTTTGATTCAGGAGGAAAAAAGTATGAATCGTGAAGAGATCCTGTCCCACGTCGATCACACCCTGCTCAAGCCTGAGGCTACCTGGCCTCAGATCCAGACCCTGTGCGACGAGGCCATCGCCAACCACACGGCTTCCGTCTGCATCAACACCTGCTATGTGAAGCAGGCCGTCGAGTACATGGCGGGCCGCATCCCGGTCTGCTGCGTGGTCGGTTTCCCTCTGGGCGCAATGGACACCGCTTCCAAGGCTTTTGAGGCCAAGACTGCCATCGAGAACGGCGCTGCCGAGGTGGATATGGTCATCAACATCGGCCGCCTGAAGAACGGCGAGTACGACGCCGTCCGCGAGGACATCCGCGCCGTCAAGCAGGCTGTGGGCGATAAGGTCCTGAAGGTCATCATCGAGACCTGCCTGCTGACCGACGACGAGAAGCGCAAGATGTGCGACATCGTCTGCGAGGCAGGCGCTGACTACATCAAGACCAGCACCGGCTTCTCCACCGCCGGCGCAAACTTCCACGACGTGGAGCTGATGGTCAAGGGCGTGGCCGGCCGCTGCAAGGTCAAGGCCGCCGGCGGCATCTCCACCGTCGAGGATATGGAGAAGTTCCTCGCCCTCGGTGCAGACCGTCTGGGCACCTCCCGCGCCGTCAAGATTCTGAACGGCGAGCAGGCAAAGGGTTATTGAGCCTTATCGATCTGCGCGAAATGTCAAAAAAGAGTGCGACTCTTCTTGACATTTCGACGAAGCAATGATAAGATATTACCCAGACAAACTGAATACCGACTTATCAAGAGCGGCTGAGGGGACAGGCCCTGTGAAGCCCGACAACCTGTGTGTGAGCATAAGGTGCCAAATCCTGCGGGAAACCGAAAGATAAGAGTGCAACGCTCAGAGCTTCGGTTCTGAGCGTTTTTCATTGCATAAACTTGATGAACGAGTAGGAAGCTGTCAATATTGATACACACACCCCAACGCCAAGGAGGTACAAAAATGGCAAAGCACCGTCTGTTTACTTCTGAGTCCGTCACCGAGGGCCATCCCGATAAGATCTGCGACCAGATCTCTGACGCCATCCTCGACGAGATCCTGACCCACGACCCCGACGCCCGCGTGGCCTGCGAGACCTGCGCATCCACCGGCCTCGTCCACATCATGGGCGAGATCACCACCAACTGCTACGTCGATTTCCAGAAGACCGTCCGCGAGGTCGTGGCTGATATCGGCTACACCCGCGCAAAGTTCGGATTCGATGCCGACACCTGCGCCGTCATCTCCAACATCGACGGCCAGAGCCCCGACATCGCCCTCGGCACCAACGATGAGGTCGGCGGCGCCGGCGATCAGGGCATGATGTTCGGTTATGCCTGCGACGAGACCCCTGAGCTGATGCCCATGCCCATCAGCCTGGCCCACAAGCTGGCCAAGAAGCTGACCGAAGTCCGCAAGAGCGGCGAGATGGACTATCTGCGTCCGGACGGCAAGAGCCAGGTCACTGTCGAGTACGTGGACGGCAAGCCCGTCCGCGTGGACGCTGTGGTCATTTCCAGCCAGCACAGCGAGGCCGTCAGCATGGAGCAGCTGCGCGCCGACGTGATGGAGAAGGTCATCAAGGCCACCATCCCCGCCGAGCTGCTGGACGAGAACACCAAGTATTATATCAACCCCACCGGCCGCTTCGTCGTGGGCGGCCCTCAGGGCGATACCGGCCTGACCGGCCGTAAGATCATCGTCGATACCTACGGCGGCTACGCACGCCACGGCGGCGGTGCTTTCTCCGGCAAGGACCCCAGCAAGGTGGACCGCAGCGCCGCTTATGCGACCCGCTGGGTGGCTAAGAACATCGTGGCCGCCGGTCTGGCCAAGCAGTGCGAGGTGCAGGTGGCTTACGCCATCGGCGTGGCAAAGCCCGTCTCCATCATGGTGGACACCTTCGGCACCGGCGTCGTGGGCGACGAGAAGATCGAGCAGGCTGTGGAGAAGGTCTTCGACCTGACCCCCGCCGCCATCATCCGCGACCTCGACCTGCGCAAGCCCATCTACCGCAAGCTGGCCGCTTACGGCCACATGGGCCGCGAGGACCTGGGCGTGAAGTGGGAGAACACCGACCGCGTCAAAGAGCTGAAGGCTGCTGTCGCTGCCCTGTAAGAGCAAAAACTTAAAAGAATGACTTATGAGCCGGAGAAGGTATGGTTTTTGTAAAAAACACATAGTCTCCGGCTCTTTTTCGAAAAAGAGATGTGCAAGGCGCAGAAAATGCAGGTTGGATGCAAGTTAGTGGTGTCGAAACGCCGAAAATGTGATAGAATAAATAGCGGATATGCACTTCAACGTCTGATTTTATCAACTGATAAAAGAAACTTTAAGGAGCTGTAATTATGTCTGTCATTACCCCTAAGGATTGCTTCCACCAGCCTCAGGTCGCCGACCTGCGCCTCATCGCCTGCCCGGGCGCCGAGGAGCTGACCAACCTCATCGACAAGCATCTGGTGCGCTGGGCCAGCGAGGCCGGCTACCAGACCGATAGCTTTATCATCGAGAGCGCCTGCCCCCGCTTCCAGAGCGGCGACGCCAAGGGTCTGGTCAAGGAGTCGGTGCGCGGCGACGATATTTTCATCGTTGTTGACCCCGGCAACTACAGCGTGACCTACAAGCTGTTCAACTATGAGAACCACCTGTCTCCGGATGACCACTTCGCCAACCTGAAGCGCCTCATCCAGGCCGTGGCCGGCAAGGCACACCGTGTGTCTGTCATCATGCCCAGCCTGTACGGCGGCCGTCAGCACCGCCGCGTGTCCCGCGAGAGCCTGGACTGCGCTGTGGCTCTGCAGGAGCTGCAGGCCATGGGCGTCAAGAACATCATCACCTTTGATGCTCACGATCCCCGCCTGATGAACGCTGTGCCTCTGATGAGCTTCGACAATGCGATGCCCACCTATCAGGTCCTGAAGAATCTGCTCAAGAAGAACCCCGAGATCAGCTTCGACAAGGACAAGTTCATCGTGGTCAGCCCCGACGAGGGCGCTATGAGCCGCAATATGTACTTCTCCAGCGTGCTGGGCTGCAACCTGGGTATGTTCTACAAGCGCCGCGATTACACCCGCGTGGTCAATGGCCGCAACCCCATCGTCGCTCACGAGTATCTGGGCGATTCCGTCGAGGGCAAGACCGTCTTTGTCGCTGACGACATCATCGCTTCCGGCGAGAGTATGCTGGAAGTTGCCACCAACCTGAAAGAGCGCGGCGCAAAGCGCATCATCGCCAACGCCACCTTCCCGCTCTTCACCAGCGGCCTCGAGAAATTCGACAAGGCTGTGGCCGACGGCATTCTGGACTACGTCACCGGCACCAACCTGACCTACCGTATGCCTGAGCTGCTGACCCGTGACTGGTACGTCGATGTTGACGTCTCCAAGTACGCCGCATACTTCGTCGTGGCCCTGAACCACGACATGTCCGTTTCCAGCATCATCGACCCCATCAAGAAGATCGAGGCTCTGCTGGCAAGCCGGAAATAATGACAGACAGTTCCTGATATTCATCCAATCAAAAAAACACCCGCAATGCCGATGCACTGCGGGTGTTTTTTTGTTGTCATCAAAGGCTCTCTCCTTGGGAGAGCTGGCGCGAAGCGCCTGAGAGGGCAAGGATGTTATCGAGAAATAAAAAACACAGCGATAATATCAGCCCTGACAAAGGCCGGTGCATATCGCTGTGCAGATATTCTATGGAAACGGGCTTGCCCTCTCCGTCACCTTCGGTGACACTGCCCGGGTTGCGGCTCCCAGCGTCTGCTTCGCTGCCGCTCGCATCCTGCTGGCCGCGGCCCCAACAG
>ENA-OQKH01000147-OQKH01000147.1-human-gut-metagenome-genome-assembly--contig:-NODE-147-length-63718-cov-11.062585_pt1 | contig 63718 bp, 53 predicted proteins | sample MGYA00242645_ERZ504791 | MGnify/ENA primary metagenome ERZ504791 (study PRJEB26092, sample SAMD00036388) | human gut metagenome | host: Homo sapiens | study: EMG produced TPA metagenomics assembly of... | reverse complement strand
AGGAATGTATCTATTGAAAAAATAGCGGAGTTATTAGAGATAGATGTAGAAACAATAAATAACAAACTCACAGCAAAATCGTTGGGGCGATATCTGTAAAGTGATAGATTATAAGAATAGCACGAATGTGACCGTGGAATGCAACGGTCGTAAGATACAGTGTACGTATAGGTGTTTGCTACGAGGAAATGTGCGATAAAAATGGCTGCTGCAGAAATGCAACAGTCATTTTTATATCACGAAATATCTCTTATTTCACTTCAAAAACGCTGTACGTAATTTTTACAGTTATGTCTGACTCAGCGATGATTGCATCGAAGATGAGCTGTGTTTTATAGCTCGATACCTGTTCCACACGGGGCGTTAAGTGGTATGTCGTTTCAATGGCAGCGGTATCAGATTTCATCATGCAGTTCATAGCTGTGTATGCTGCCGTTTCGGTAGGAAACGGATGTGCTGTGTAGCCGGATTCGTTGCTGGCTTCACGGATTAAGATATACGTAGGTTTTGTCATAATAGATACGTCCTTTCTGAAATATAAAATATGGTTTTACACAGACATGCACTCGGACGAGGTGCCGTATTTTGTGTAAAAACACATGTTAATCTTGCACATATCATGATATCATGATAATATAATTTATCGGTTTTGAAATAATTTTTCTTGAGTGTCTGGTGAAATCATGATAGTATGAAATCATAAAAAAATGATTTCGGAAAGAAAGGAAATTTTTGATGGCAGATAAGAATAATATGGTGGAGCAGGCTACGCCACAACAGAAGAAAGTACCGATACAGTTTTACTTAACAGAAGATATGAAAAAGCGTTTGAAAATGTATTGCGTTGCAAACGATACAAATATGAAAGATGTATTGGTCGATATATTAGATGAATTTTTAAAGTCTGAGGGATTTTAGAAGGAAAGTTGTAGATAATTTTATTAAAACCATATCATTTGTGGATTGTTTACAGAAATTATATATGAGAAAGGATGCATATTATGGCAAATATTAATGAAACGATTTCTGAGGTTGCAAAGTTAAATCCAGAGCTTGCACGTCAGATTCAGAAATATGTAAAAGACCATTCGTATGGTTTGGTTTTTGAACATAATTTACCAGAAGCAGTTAGGCTTTATAAAAAGCAACCTGCTGTAGGTGATACAGTGAATATTCTTGCACCTCGTGGACAAAAGGAAACAGAAGAAAATTCTGTTCCTTGGTGTGTGAAATATATTGATAATGGTGTTGCATATCTTGAACATGATGGAGAAGCAAAAGATGTTCCATTGGAAGACATCTGTGTCCTTGTGAGTTACAGAGATGTCATCTATCCTGGTCTGAAGGAAATTGACCGTATTGAGCGAGGAAATCCAGAAGACCCATATCATATGGTTATCAATTCCGAGAATTATCATGCCTTAGAAGCATTGGCATATGCATATGCAGGAAAGGTTGACTGTATCTATATTGACCCACCATATAATAAAGAAGACTCGAAAGATTGGAAATATAACTGTAATTATGTTGATTCTAATGATAAGTATCGACATAGTAAATGGCTTGTTTTTATGGAGCGACGTTTAAAATTGGCTAAACAGTTGTTAAATCCTAAGGATTCTGTATTAATTGTAACAATTGATGAGAACGAATATGCTAGATTGTCAATATTATTAGAACAGATTTTTCCAAATTCGAGAATTCAAATGGTATCGTTAGTTACAAATCACGGTACAATTGCAAGAGATAACGAATTTAATAGAAATAATGAATATATATATTTCGTAATGTTTGGAAATTGTACAATAGCACCTCTTGAAGAAAGTAAGAATTTTTCAGAGGGTGATAAAGTAAATTGGAGAACTCTTCGACGAGGTGATATTAAATCAAAAAGAGGCACAAGTAAGGGGGGAAAATCCCAATTTTATCCAATATACGTAAACGCCACTACAAATAGTATTGATAGTGTTGGAGAACCTGTTGGACCAGATATTCCTGTTTCAGAAATTGATGATAAAGATAATTGTGTTACAGTACTTCCTATTCGTGATGATGGAACAGAAATGAACTGGGGATTGACTCCTGATTCATTGTTGAAACGATTAGAAAAGGGGTATGTGAAAGTAGGCGGTTATTCAAATAAGAAGCCGCAGAAATATTCTATTCAATATTTAGCATCAGGTTCAATAAAAGGAATTGAGGAAGGTAAAATCCATGTTTCGGGTTATGCAGAAGATGGAAGTGTTATAGCTACATATAATGAACATCGTATGATTATGCCAAAGTCTCAGTGGGATAATCCTCTTCATGACGCGAGGGATTATGGTTCGAAAATATTGACATCAATATTGGGGAATGAAAGGTTTGATTTCCCGAAATCTGTGTATGCTGTTCGTGATACTTTGAGATATTTTATTTCAGATAAACCAAATGCTCTGATTGTAGATTTCTTTGCAGGTTCAGGAACAACTCTTCATGCAGTGAATTTGCTCAATGCAGAAGATGGCGGTCATCGTCGTTGTATTTGTGTTACAAATAATGAGGTCTCAGAAGCAGAGGAAAAGAAATTTGTTGCAGATGGTCTTCGTCCTTCTGACCCTGATTGGGAAAAATATGGAATTGCCAATTATGTTACATGGCCTCGAACTGTGTGCAGTATCGAAGGTCATGATGTAAATGGCAACCCGTTAGAAGGTGACTATGGTAAGCCGTCAAAGGATATTGATTTAGGTTATTCATTGCCTAAAGCTGATGGATTCAAAGCGAATGCCGTGTTCTGCGAGTTGACATACGAGTCAGCATGGCCTATTCGTTTGGATAATGCATTCAATGCTATTGCACCGATTTTGTGGATGCAGGCTGGCTGTCATGGTCCGATTATTCGTAAGATTGGTAAGAGTTACTTAACAACAGATTATTATGGTGTGCTTTTTGATTATGGACAAGCTTCTAAATTCTGTGAAAAGGTAAAGAATACATCGACTATTAAGACTGTGTTTGTAGTAACTGATGACCAGAGACGTTACTCTAATATGTGCAAACGTCTTCCGGGAATTGAAGTACATAGATTGTACGAAACTTTCCTCAGAACATTTGAAATTTGTGGCGAAGGAGGACTGGACTAATGAAGTATGGTTTAATTGATTTTCAGAAAGATGCAGTAACTGAGCTTTTAAAAAAGATGGAATCTATGCGTCGTAGTTACGACGCAGATGGTTCTTTATCTGCCGTATCGTTGACTGCACCAACTGGTGCAGGTAAGACTGTTATCTCAGCTGCTGTTGCAGAAGGCTTGTTTTATGGTAATGATACATATGCTGGTGATGATAGAGCTGCAATTTTGTGGTTGTCAGATAGTCCTAGCTTGAATGAACAGACGATGAAAAGATTTGATGCAGCAACAGATTTATTGAATGGAGCTGTGTCGATGGAAGCAATCAGTGCAGATTTTGCAAAAAATCATGCAAAACTGTCACCGGGGCATATTTATTTTTTGAATAGGCAGTTACTTGGTAAGGGAAAGAAGCTGACAAATGAAGCTGAAGGTGGACGTTCGTTTTATGATGTACTGAATGCGACTATTGAAGATGATGACATTCATTTGTTCCTGTTTATTGATGAAGCTCATAGAGGTCTTGGTACAGGAAATGATAAAGGTACAAGTGATAATGCCAATAAAACTATTTATAGCATTATTATTGATGGACAGGATGGAATCAATAAGCCAATGCCTTGCGTAGTAGGAATCTCTGCTACACCTGAACGATTTAATAATGCAATGGCTGGTCGTAAGAACCGGGATATGAAGGCATCTGTTGATGTACCTGTATCTGCCGTAAAAGATTCGGGTCTTATTAAAGATATGATTGAGCTTCGTACACCTAAGAAAGCAGCTGATACAAAGCATCAGGATTTAACGCAGGCATGTGTGAAACTGGCTTCTGCATCAAAATTATGGAAGGATTATTGTGAAGAAAATAAAATCCCTACTGTAATTCCACTGATGGTAGTACAAGTTGAAGATAAAGTGAGTGTTGATACATTAATTTCTCTCTGTTCTCAGATTCATAAAACATTACCTTGGCTGGATATTTCAGATTGCTTTGCAAATGTATTTGGTGAACATGATGACATTGTTACTCCGGCTGGAAAGATTCCGTATGTAAAACCAGAGGAAGTTGCTGAACGTACAGAAATTAGAGTGCTTTTTGCAAAAGATGCAGTATCTACTGGTTGGGATTGTCCTCGTGCAGAGGTTATTTATTCCAGAAGAAAACGAACTGACCCAACATACATTGCTCAGTTGATTGGTCGTATGGTTCGTACACCATTAGCAAGACGTGTTACAAATGTAGAAGAATTGAACACAGTAGCATGTTATCTTCCAGAATATGATGCTGTGACTGTTGAGAGTGTTGTTGAACGCTTGAAAGAAGACAATGTAGCGGTTGATGCAAATAAGATTATTAAAAATCCGGCAGATGTAGGGTTTTTTGGAGAAACCAAAAAGAAAATTGAAAAGAAATTAGCTCAAAAGCAGAGTGAAAATGAAGTGAAGCAACCTGATGATGTCAAGCATGAAAATGTAACTGCTGCTAGTGCAGATGGAGTATGCGAATCAGGCGGTTATACATATAGAGAATCGACAGAAGATTCATTGTCAGGAACAGAATTTGCGGTTAATACAGACTATGAATTTGCGGTTAATATTGATGATATTGTTGAAACTGAGGAAGAATTGACGGAAGCTCTTGAAAGAATTCCGAAGGTTGACAGTGATGCAATTAAAGCAAGTTTTGAAGAAATTATCACCAGACAGGTGCGTCATGATAAAACAAACCATTTCTTAGACTTATGGGACTGTATTGACGTAGTTATGTCTGATATTGACGTGGAGTCTGATTTGGATTCAAAAATTCAGGAAGAATTTTATAACAATATCGAAGGTGAAATCCATAAACATCCGGCAGAATTTAAGCGTTCGTTGAGTGAAATTAAAAGTACAACCGTGAGCGTAAAAAGGGTTGACCCACTTACAGGAGAAGCATTTGAGGATAGGGAAGAACTGGTTGAGAATGATGCAGATAGATTGGTAACATATTATAAACATACAGTAAGTGTGTTTTCTGGTGCATCTGATTTGATTAAATATTGTATCAACAAGCGCAAAAATGAAGAATTTGATTCTGATGCAAATGCGATTAGTCGTATTGCTGCTGTTGGATATTGTATGGAAATTATTCAGGCAATGGAAGAATGGGCAGAGAAAAAGACAGATGAATTGTTGAGTATTTATGCCCCACAGAGATATGCTGTGTCAGAAGAAAATAAAGCAAAATGGGATAGAATTGAGGGTAATACAAAACCGTATATTGAACGTAATTTGAATGTTCAGGCAAGTATTACACGTCAGAACAAAGATTATAAGGCATATCCCAAACATATTATTAGTGACGATGAAGGTTGGGCATATTTGAACCTGAATGACCTTGAAGAAAAAGTGGTACAGACAGAATTATCACGTACATTAAATGTAGCATGGTATAGAAATCAGTCAAGAAATCTTAATGCATCTCTTGCAATTCCTTACAAGTTAAATGATGTGTGGGAAAATATGTATCCTGATTTTATTTTCTTTCAGAAGACTGGCGATGGAAAAATTATTCGTTCGATTGTAGACCCTCATGGTGATTGGTTAGGAGATAATGTTGCAAAGCTGAAAGGTTATGTAATGTATTTGAAAGACCATCCTGATATGTTTGGTTCTGTACTTGCTGTTGCAGATGAAAAAGGCGGTGTTTATCGTTATCTTGATTTGATGACAAAACAGGTGCAAGATGAAATTGAAAACTTTACTGGAAGCTCTGCAAAGGAATTATTTATGGGCGCATTGGGTAGAAATTATACGGTTGTATCTGATGAATAAATTTATTATATTTACAATTAAATAAAAAGTTTACAAAATTCACTACATAAAAAACATGCATCCAGTCTATGGTATTGGCTGTCATAGAAGGATGCATGATGCCTGTGCCGTCCCCACAGCCATATGGCGTATCGGAGAGAGTGAATTGGTGTATTGAAATTTGCTCTATCCGATACGCAAACGGGAAGGGTTCGGGAAACCAGTAGAGGTTTCCTGAGTAAGCCCGTGCTTATATCGTGTAAATCGAATCATTTATGAACTATCTATCCCCTATTACTCTGTATATGAGTAATGGGGGATATCTTAATATAACTATATATATGGAAGAAACTCGAAAAAACTCGAAAAAATAGGCAGCCGATTGTATGCAATGAGGCTGTCTTATATTATATATTTACGGGGGTAAAAAATTTTTTGCGATTTTCCAAATCTGGAACACAGTATAAGTGAAAAAACCTTAACGGAAACATGCGGGTGAAACTAGCATCTGGTACACAGTATAAGTGAAAAATACCAGGAAAAATATCGGGTCCGATCATGAATCGAATAGATATTCAAAAAGAAGTACATCAGGTAGGATTCGTTGATATTGAGAACCAGAATGCAACATATTCTTCAATAGAATTGCGAGAGAAAGTAGAATCAGCAAGAAGAATCCAACAAGAAAAAAACAATATGTTCAGATAACTCAAAGTTATGTTCGGCAAGGAATCCCGGTAGTGAGTGGAATGGCAAAAGGAATTGATGCCTGTGCAGCCACAGTGAGTATTAATGAAGGAGGATATACTATAGCTGTATTAGGAAATGGACTGGATATATGTTATCCTTCTGAACATCAGTTATTAATGGATAAGATTAGAGAAAAGGGATTACTGATTTCGGAATATCCACCCGGAACAAGACCTACGCGTTATAATTTTCCAAAGCGAAATCGTCTGATTAGTGCATGGTCAGATAAGGTGATTATTATAGCACCGGGGAAAAGAAGTGGAGCACTTATTACAGGCGATTACGCAAAGAAATATGGAAGAGAAACAGAGATTAGCATGAAGATAAGGAGTATGAATTCGGACCGGCATTCCATAAGTATGAACAGGGAAACACTTGAACAGAAAATAGCAAAAACAGGGAAGTCAATCAGCCGGAACCGAGAACAGCATGACCGCCTGACAGCGGAATTGGAAGAGCTGCATAAAAAGAAAAAGCGATTCTGAATGAAGAAATTTTAAAAGCTATTGTAGGAAACGAAAAAAGTTATGAGGAGATTCTCAGTTTTATACAGGGAAAAACGGATAACGATAGCAGAGAGGAAGAATGACATGGAAAAACAGGCGTTGTATGATGCATACGTGGAAAGCGAGCGTTCATTGGATGAAATCATTGACTTGATTCGGAATGCCGATGAATGGATATAGGCAGGATTTAGTTGTAAAATCTCCGGAAGTTTACATTCAAGGTGCCAATCATATGTAAATTTTCAGCTTAAGATGCTTCTAGGGTTATTTCAGACTGGAAATTAAGGAATAATAAAAAACGATTGTATAGCTGTAAAAATCCACGTTGAATTTTACAGCTTTTTATCTATACTAGAAGTAGAAGAAACAATTTAAAATCAAAGGAAGTAGCTGAAAGAATATGGCAAATATTTTACCGGTATCGGATTTGAAAAATTATAATGAAGTCCTGAAAAACTGTCATAAAGGAGAACCGGTATATCTGACTAAGAATGGCAGAGGACGTTTTGTTGTTATGGATATTGAAGACTATGAGCGTGATCGTGCAGAGAAAAAGCTTCTGATGAAGTTGAAGGAAGCCGAAGAAGCAGTGAAAGACGGAGAAGGCTGGCTGGATCTGGATGAGTTGAAAGCTCTTGTAGGGGAATAAGATGTTAAAACTGTGGATCAATCCGATTGTTGCAAAGGATTTATCGTGTAGTGAACCGATATCAGGATATTACAAGAATTTTTGATTGATAAATCAAGTGAAGGTTACAGGTAGTAGGACCGTATAATCTTAGTGCGTTAAAGCAAATGATGATGGGTGGACAGTTTGGTATAAAATCAGGAAAGGATAGACAATGAAGAAGAGAATACCGGGAATCATAGCGGCAATAGTAGAATTGATCATATTAGCAGCATTTGTGATCTTTCTAGCTTCTACCAAGATGATTCCGAATGAGTTATTGATACTTGCAAGCTTTGGAGTACTTATAATTACAGGAATTATATTTGCATTGACAATGAATTTTAAGAAGAAGCTGCCGTTTGTGATCGGTGCTATTCTTGTTGTGCTGACAGCAATCTGTTGCCTTGTTGGCGGAAGTTATTTGAAAAAAGGAATCAATACCTTAACTGAAATAACAAAGCCGGACGACGAAGGGATAGGAATTGCAGTTTATGTTCGCTCTTCGGATGCAGCAGAAGCTTTGGAAGATACGAAGGGATACACCTACGGAATCCTGGAGACATTAGACAGAGAGAATACAGATGCTGCATTAGAGCAGATCGAGGGTGTGATCGGAACTGTCGAGACGAAACAGTATGCGGATGTATCTGAACTTGTAGACGGACTCGAGAAGTCTCAGGATGTTGATGTTATCATTTTGAATATCGGTTTTCTGAGCCTTTTGGAGGAGCGGGAGGATTATGAAACTGTAAGATCTCAGATGAAACAGATCCACATTGAAGAAATCAAGAAGAAGGCAGACAACTCCGAACAAGTGCAGTCAGATGAGGAGCTATCGAAGACATTTTCTGTATATATCAGTGGAATTGATTCTCGAGACGGATTAGTGACGAACAGTAGAAGTGATGTTAACATTGTAGCCACAGTGAATACGGAGACACACAAGGTATTGTTAATATCCACTCCGAGAGATTATTTTGTACCATTGTCTATTTCCGGTGGTATTCCTGATAAGCTGACGCATGCGGGAATTTATGGGATTGATGTCAGCAAGGATACATTAGGAATGCTGTATCAGAGAGATATCAATTATTATTTCCGTGTTGATTTTAACGGTTTTGAAAAGATCATCGATTCATTAGGCGGAATTACAGTTGTGTCTGATTATACATTTGATACAAAAAATTCACAGGGCTATTCTTTTGTAGAAGGCGAGAACTTTGTAAATGGTTCACAGGCATTAGCATTTGCACGTGAGAGATATGCATTTACGGAAGGTGACAGACAGCGTGGAAAGAACCAGCTGCATGTGATCGAAGGTGTTATTAAGAAGGCGATGAGCCCGGCACTTTTGAAGAATTATTCCAAGACGATGGACAGTCTGGCTGGAAGCTTTGAGACGAACATCCCATATGACATGATTGCAGACCTTGTGCGTCAGCAGTTAAGTGACGGTGGCCAGTGGTCCGTAGAAAGCTATAGTGTGGATGGAAGCGGAGCATCAAAGGTTCCGTATTCTATGAATGTATCAGCTTATGTAATGATTCCTGATATGAATACTGTGAATACAGCAATTGAGAAGATGGATGAGATAGAAGCCGGGAACTAGCAGAAAAGAGGATTGACATGATTAAATGCTAACTTCCCATATTTTTCTTACTCAGTATAAAAATATAACTGTAATCAAACCCTGGAATCATTGAAAATACCGGAAAACACCGGGATATAAGATTTATAGCGATTCGACAATCTCCAGATTTCTGTCGGAGGTCAGTGCTGATGAACGAATTGATTTTCTAAATTGCAATCGTAACTTCTGAAAGAATATCAGCAGAAGATGCACTGTTGTTATATAAGAACAGAGATTCATTTGAGAAACTCTTTTGCAGCGACAAGTCTTTTTTAGGTAATCGATCACTTAGAGTATGATGGCGTTGAGTAGGAAAAACATGGGAAGTTAGCAATTGACCGTATTGATGAGATGATAGAGCGGAAAGAAGAGCTTTTTGAGAAATAAGATAATTTGAAAAGAAAACACACAAAGAGAGCTCGATTTTGAGTTCTCTTTGTGCGTATATAATGATATAATTTTACTATGATTTTAGAGATGCAAACACATACAAAATAGACAGAAAGAAGTATATTTATGACATTTGGTGATAAAATTAAATCGTTGCGTAAAGATAAAAAATGAACTGTTTTGTTTTCTTGCTTGCTAGAAAAGAAGAATAGAACGTATAATAGTGTTAATGATCCAGAGAGGTTTGCTCTGGAAATAGAATTATTCGCACCAGTGGTGCGAGTATAGATTAGGAGTGAAAGAATGGTAGAAGATACTATGTTTTCCGGGGAGTCGAAAAATATTGAGTACAAGGTATCCTTACCCGATAAAAGTGAAAAATACATGAAGACGATCGTAGCTTTTGCCAATACACAGGGCGGCAAGCTGATTGTTGGAGTAGATGATAAAACACACCAGATTGTTGGTGTGGAAAATGATGTGTTGTTTCAGCTGATGGACGGAATTGCCAATGCAGTTTCTGATTCTTGTGTGCCACAGATTATTCCTGATATTGAGCCACAGACAGTAGATGGGAAAACGGTTATTGTTGTATCAGTAGAAGCAGGAAAGAATAGACCGTATTATCTTAGATCAAAGGGGAAAGATAATGGCACTTATATCCGTGTCGCAGGTACATCAAGACAGGCATTTCCAGAGAAGATAAAAGAGCTGGAAATGGAAGGTGCCAGAATCTCATGGGATGAGCTTACGTGTGTAGGTTATCCTGTTTCGGAAGATGTTACGGAGAAGCTTTGCCAGGATATTGAAAAATTCCGGAAAAAAGCAGGAATGTCAGAACATTCTGTGAAGAAAGAGCAGCTGATAAACTGGAAGATTTTGAAGCAGAGCGAGGGACAGCTTTTGGCAACGAATGCCTATGCATTACTGACATCGGACTATTTTTCGTTCTCAAAAACACAATGTGCGGTATTCAAGGGAACAGATCGTGCAGTATTTCTGGATAAGAGAGAATTTACAGGACCAGTCTATACACAAATCGAAGAAGCAGTAGATTTTGTATTGAGAAATATTCGACTCGGAGCAACGATTGATGGATTGGTGCGAAAAGAGAAATATGAGCTACCGCCGGAGGCAATCAGGGAAATGATCATCAATGCCCATTGTCACCGTAATCTGCTGGATGAATCCTGTATTCAGGTCGCAATTTATGATGACAGACTGGAAGTGACTTCTCCGGGGGGATTGTATAATGGCTTGACTTATGAAGAAGTCATGAATGGTCATTCTAAGATCCGGAATAAAGGAATTGCCAATATATTCAGCCAAATGGGACTTGTAGAAGCATGGGGAAGCGGAATAAAAAGAATTCTTAATGCTGCGGAAGAGTATAGACTTCCGAAGCCGAGATTTCAGGAATTTGATAATATGTTTCGGGTAGAATTGTTCCGTAATTCATTTCCGATGACAAATGAAAAAGAAAACATCGGAGAAACATCGGAGAAACATCGGAGAAACATCGGAGAAACATCGGAGATAGAGGGGAGAACAGACCTCAACGATACACAGCAAAAGATTATAAAGTTGATTTCAGAAGATCATCAATTATCAGCGGTTAAGTTAGCTGAAAAAATCGGGGTTGCCAGTCGAAATATTGAGAACAATATTAAGAAGTTAAAAGAGTATGGTATTCTTATAAGACATGGTTCTCCAAGGAATGGTTACTGGGAGATTATAGATAAAGATCTACAGGAGTAAAAAATAGGTTAGTCCAAGATTAGTTAAAGAAAATATATCATGAAGTTGGCTTATGCAGCATGTCAGGCATCAAAACATGATGTGTCATTTTCACAGAAGACAACAATGCTTTTTCGCCCTGTTCAGTCTGGTATCGAGCGGATGGTAAACAGAAATAAAAATGGTAATAATACAGCAAAAATTGATATTTCCAGAGGAGTAGATTCCGCAGCGAGAAAAAATATCTGGATATTTTACAAAAAATCAGTTCTGGAAAAGTAACCTTGCATGATGACAGATTTTATCTGAAGCCAGGTACACAGGCTAAATTGGAATTCAACCTGGTAGCTTAAGGATTGCGAAAAATAGCATTGTTATGGAAGTTAATTAAGAATGGCACGCTGGAAAGTGATGGAGTACAGATCTTTGTATCTACCCATGATTATTTCTTATCCAAGTATATCGAGGTAAAGCGGAATAAGGAAAGTGAGCGTTCATTGGATGAAATCATTGGTTTGATTCGGAATGCCGATGAGTGGATATAGGCTGGATTTAGCTGTAAAATTTCTGGAAGTTCACATATAAGTTTGGCGTTAGAATAGCAAATCAGGAGGGAATTCCCCTACATTAGTAGTTGACATTTCGTATTACGAAAGTATAATAGAATAGGTGAGAGAAAGGAGATTACCTATGGCTAAGATGGGACGTCCGAAGTCAGACGTGATCAAAGATAAAATTGTGACAATCCGAATGTCTGCGGAGGAACATCAGAAACTTAGGGACTATTCTGAGAAGCATCAACAGACGATAACGGAAACCCTTAAAGAAGGAGTTAACTTATTATATAAGACTCGTGATTAAGGTGCATTTTTTATGAAGAACATTACGAAATCAAGAGATTATAGTAATGAAAAGATAGAACGAAAAGGAGAAGTGCTATGGCATTAAAGAAAAAACCGGTAACAGGAATGAAAGATATTCTTCCTGCAGAGATGGAGATCAGAGATTATGTGATCGGTCTGATCAAAGAGACATATAGAAGCTTTGGATTCTCATCCATTGAGACTCCATGTGTAGAGCATATCGAGAACCTGTGCAGTAAGCAGGGGGGAGATAATGAGAAGCTGATCTTCAAGATCTTAAAGCGTGGAGAGAAGCTGAGACTTGCAGAGGCGAAGGAAGAAGCTGATCTTGTAGACGGAGGACTCCGCTATGACCTGACACTTCCGCTGTCCAGATATTATGCAAATCATTCTAATGAGCTTCCGGCACCGTTCAAAGCACTCCAGATGGGAAGTGTATGGCGTGCCGACCGTCCGCAGAGAGGACGTTACCGTCAGTTTATGCAGTGTGATATTGACATTCTTGGCGAGCCATCTAACCTTGCTGAGATCGAGCTGATCCTTGCTACAACATCTCTGCTTGGAAAACTGGATTTCAATAACTTTACAATCCGTATTAATGACCGCCGTTTCCTGAAAGCAATGGCAGCTTACAGCGGATTTGAAGAGAAGGATTATGACAGCGTATTTATTACACTGGATAAGATGGACAAGATTGGTCTTGATGGTGTTGCAGCAGAGATGAAGGAAAATGGATATGCAGAGGAATCTGTTGAGAAATATCTTCAGTTGTTTAAGGAGATTACAGGAGATGTAGAAGGTGTTCGTGCATGCAAGGAAAAACTTCAGGGATTCCTTCCGGAAGATGCGGCAGATTCTCTTGAAATGATCATTACAAGTGTAGAGAGTGCGAAGGAAGCAGATTTCCGTATGCTGTTTGACCCGACACTGGTACGTGGAATGTCTTATTATACAGGAACTATTTTTGAGATTTCTATGGATGAGTTCGGCGGATCTGTAGGTGGCGGCGGACGCTATGACAAGATGATCGGTAAGTTCACAGGACAGGATACACCGGCAGTTGGATTCTCTATCGGATTTGAACGTATTGTCATGCTTCTGATGGAGCGTGGATACAAAGTTCCGACAAGCAAAGAGAAGAAGGCATTCTTGATCGAGAAGAATATGCCGAAGGAAGGCATGCTCAAGGTTCTTGATCTTGCGAAGAAGGAGCGTGCAGCAGGCTGTCAGGTAATGATCATGAACATGAAGAAGAACAAGAAGTTCCAGAAGGAGCAGCTTGCAGAACAGGGATACACAGATATTACAGAGTGCTACAGAGATTCTGTTGATAACTTATAGAAAAAAGGGAAAGGAAGTAAATAACCATGGCTGAATCAATGCAGGGGCTTAAGAGAACACACCGTTGTGGTGAACTCTCAGCAGCCAATGTTGGGGAAACTGTAACTATCATGGGATGGGTACAGAAGAATAGAAATAAAGGAGGACTTGTATTTACAGACGTAAGAGACCGTTCTGGAATTATACAGGTTGTATGTGAAGAAGGCACTACAGATGCAGCAATCATTGAGAAAGCAGCATCTTTACGTGCAGAGTATGTAGTTGCTGTTGTCGGAAAAGTTGAGAGACGTTCCGGCGCAGTGAATGATAAGATCACAACAGGTGAGATCGAGGTGATCCCTAGTGAACTTCGTGTACTTTCTGAGTCACAGACACCTCCGTTCCCAATTGAAGAAAACTCAAAGACAAAGGAAGACATCCGTCTGAAATATCGTTACCTTGACCTTAGAAGACCGGATTTGCAGAGAAATCTTCGTATGAAGAGTCAGGTTATGACACTGACACGTCAGTTCTTCTCAGATGAAGGATTCCTTGAAGTAGAGACTCCAATGCTTGGAAAGACAACTCCGGAAGGCGCGAGAGATTATCTTGTACCAAGCCGTATTCATCCGGGATCTTTCTACGGACTTCCACAGTCTCCGCAGCTTTATAAACAGCTTCTGATGTGTTCAGGCGTAGACCGTTACATCCAGATTGCAAGATGTTTCCGTGATGAGGATCTTCGTGCGGACAGACAGCCAGAATTCACACAGATCGATATGGAGCTTTCTTTCGTTGACGTAGATGATGTTATTGAAGTAAATGAAAAGTATCTTAAGAAACTTTTTAAAGAAGTTCTTGATGTAGACGTACAGCTTCCAATCCAGAGAATGACATGGCAGGAAGCAATGAACCGTTATGGTTCTGACAAGCCGGATCTTCGTTTCGGAATGGAACTGAAAGATGTATCTGATGTAGTAAAAGACTGTGGTTTTGCAGTATTTACAGGCGCACTTGAGAATGGCGGAAGCGTTCGTGGTATTAATGCCAAAGGACAGGGAAGCATGCCGAGAAAGAAAATCGACAAGCTGACAGCATTTGTTAAAGATTACGGCGCTAAGGGACTGGCTTATGCTGCACTCCAGGAAGATGGAACAGTGAAGTCTTCATTTGCAAAATTCATGACAGACGAGCAGATGGATGCACTTGTAAAAGCAATGGATGGAGAGCCGGGAGACCTGCTTCTCTTTGCTGCTGACAAGAATAAAGTAGTATGGGATTCTCTTGGAGCACTCCGTGTTGAACTTGCAAAACAGCTTGAACTTCTTGATAAGAATGAGTATCGCTTTGTATGGATCACAGAGTTCCCGCTGCTCGAGTGGAGCGAGGAGCAGAACCGTTTCGTTGCAATGCATCACCCATTTACAATGCCGATGGAAGAAGATATCCAGTATATCGAGTCTGATCCGGGAAGAGTTCGTGCGAAAGCATACGATATCGTTCTGAACGGAAATGAGATTGGTGGCGGTAGTGTCAGAATCTTCCAGGATGATATCCAGGAAATGATGTTCAAGGCACTTGGCTTTACAAAAGAGCAGGCTTACAGCCAGTTCGGATTCCTTCTGGATGCGTTTAAATACGGAGTTCCGCCGCACGCAGGACTTGCTTACGGTCTTGACCGTCTTGTTATGCTTATGGCAAAACAGGACAGCATCCGTGACGTAATTGCATTCCCGAAGATCAAAGATGCATCCTGCCTTATGACAGAGGCTCCGACACCGGCTTCCGAGAAGCAGCTGGAAGAGCTTAGCCTTGCTGTGGAGGCACAGGAAGAAACAACCGAAGAATAGATGGTGATATTTCAGCAGGAAAAGCTATAAGCACAGCTTTTCCTGCTGTTTTTAGGTGTGTTTTGATTTAATTTTTCAGACAATATTGCAAGAAATTTGAAATATAATAAAATTTCTCTTGACAAATAGAAAGAGGACAACTAAAATAAGACACATCAAAAGCAAAAACCGATGAGAAAGAGAAGTAGGTTTTAGAAGAGATCACAGAGAGCAGCAGGTGGTGGGATTGCTGTATGGATTCTGATTCTGAATGGACTTTCGAGGGCGGCCTGAAATGAAAAGAGTAGGAACCGCCGGGAACCGAACCCGTTATCAATCAGGAGCGTATGTTAGTACGTGAGAAAGTGGACGAACGTCAATTTGAGTGGTACCGCGATAATAATGAATTTTATTACCGTCTCAAGCAATAAGCTTGGGGCGGTTTTTTATATGTTAGGAAAGTTAATTTATAAAAAGAAATCCACAGCTTATTGACAAGAATCCCAAATCGGCTCCTTTGCTTTTGCAGATTTATTTAAAAAGAAAAAAGGAGACAACAATTATGAAAAAGAGAGTATTAGCAGTTATTTTAGGAGCAGTAATGACAATGAGCCTTGCAGCATGTGGATCATCCGATGCAGGGAAGACTTCTTCTGATGATGGAGAGAAGAGTTACACAATCGGTATTTCACAGTTTGCAGAGCATGGTTCTCTTGATAATTGCCGTGAGGGATTTTTAGAAGGACTGAAAGAAGAAGGAATCGAGGAAGGCAAGAACCTGACAGTAGAAGTGAAGAATGCAGCAGCAGATCAGGGAACAGCAAAACAGATCAGTGATGGATTTGTTTCAGACAAAGTGGATCTTGTATGTGCAATCGCAACACCAAGTGCACAGGCAGCTTACAATTCAGCAATGAACTCCGACATTCCGGTTGTATACACAGCAGTTACAGACCCGGTTGCAGCAAAGCTTGCGAAAGAGGATGGAACACCTGCAGGAAATGTAACAGGAACAAGTGATGAACTTCCGATCAAAGCGCAGCTTGAGATGATCCGTGAGATGCTTCCGGATGCAAAGAATATCGGAATCCTTTACACAACAAGCGAAGCAAACTCTGTATCCGCTCTTGCGAAATATAAAGAGCTTGCCGGAGACTATGGATTCACGATCGTTGACAAAGGAATCGCACAGACAGCCGATATCTCTCTTGCAACAGATGAACTGCTGACAGAGGTTGATTGCCTGACAAATCTTACAGATAACACAGTAGTTGCTTCCCTTGCAACAATCCTTGATAAAGCAAACAAACAGAACATTCCGGTGTTCGGAAGTGAGATTGAGCAGGTGAAAATCGGATGTCTGGCAGCCGAAGGACTTGACTATGTAGCACTTGGAAAACAGACAGGTAAGATGGCAGCAGAGATTCTGAAAGGTGAGAAGAAAGCATCTGATATGAACTTTGAGACAATCACAGAACCAGGTTTCTATGTAAATGAAAAAGGTGCTGAAAACCTTGGGGTTACAGTTCCGCAGGATCTTGCAGATGAAGCGGTAGAGAGCTTTACAGAGATTACAAAATAGTATTGAAACAGAGAGGTTAACACATTATGGGGATTTATATTACGATTTTAGAACAGGGACTGATCTACGGAATCCTGGCGTTAGGAGTATATATCACTTATAAGATCCTGGATTTCCCGGATCTGACAGTAGATGGAAGCTTTCCGCTGGGAGCCGCACTGACAGCGACGATGATCACAAGAGGCGTTCATCCAATCCTGACACTGCCGGCATCATTTCTGATCGGTGTGCTTGCCGGAGTCTGCACAGGCCTGATTCATGTGAAATTCAAGGTAAGAGATCTCTTATCCGGAATTATCATGATGACAGCATTGTGGACGATCAACTTAAGACTGGCAGGAACAGCAAATGTCCCGATTTTTGGAGAGGACAGTATCTTTGATAATGCATCCGTAAATGGAATCTTCCGTGATGGCCTTTCAAATTACAAAGTACTTGTGATCGTGCTTGTGATTGCAGTGATCAGCAAAGTGTTATTAGACCTTTATATGAAGACAAAATCAGGTTTTCTGCTCCGCGCAGTAGGAGATAATGATGTATTGGTTACATCTCTTGCAAAAGATCAGGGCAATGTGAAAATCTTAGGACTTGCAATTGCAAACGGACTTGTTGCTCTTTCGGGAAGTATCTTCTGTCAGGAACAGCGCGTATTTGAAATTTCAAGTGGAACCGGTGCAATCGTAATCGGTTTGGCAAGTGTTATTATAGGAACAAGCTTATTTAAAAATGTATCCTTTATGAAAGCAACAACAGCAGTGCTGATCGGATCTGTGATCTATAAAGCCTGTGTCGCAGCAGCGTTGAAGTTCTTTGAACCACAGGACATGAAACTGATCACAGCAGTATTATTCCTTGTGATTCTAGTGATCGGTGGAGAACGCAGAAAGAAGGTGAAGAAGAATGCTCGAGCTTAGAAATATTGAAAAATATTACAATCCGGGGACCATCAATGAGATGTGCCTGTTCGACAAATTCAATTTGACCGTAGACAAGGGAGAATTCGTCTCTGTAGTCGGAAGTAATGGTTCGGGTAAGACTTCTATGCTGAACATCCTCTGTGGAAGTATTCCGGTAGACGGCGGACAGATCCTGATGAACGGTGAAGATATCACAACGAAGAAAGAATTTAAGAGAAACCAGAAGATTGGCCGTGTCTATCAGAATCCGGCAATGGGAACCTGCCCGACAATGACGATTCTTGAAAATATGTCCCTTGCGGATAATAAAGGAAAATTCTTTGGTCTCAGTTCCGGAATCAATAAGGCACGTAAAGAATATTATCGTGAGATTTTAAGCCAGCTTGGACTTGGACTTGAGAATAAAATGGATGTGAAAGTAGGATCTCTTTCCGGCGGACAGCGTCAGGCAATCGCCCTTCTGATGTCTACGATGACGCCGATTGATTTCCTGATCCTTGATGAGCATACAGCGGCTCTGGATCCGAAAACAGCAGAGCTGATTATGAAATTGACAGGAAAGATCGTAGAAGAGAAAAAGCTTACAACGATCATGGTCACACATAATCTTCGCTATGCGGTGGAATACGGAAACCGCCTGCTGATGATGCATCAGGGTGGAGTTGTGATGGATCTCAAAGGAAAAGAAAAAGAAGAACTTCAGGTAGAAGATATCTTGAGTAAGTTCAATGAGATTAGTATAGAGTGTGGAAATTAAATACTCAAAAATACAAAGAAAGGATTGATAGCTGTCACTTAGACAACTGTCAATCCTTTTTTAAAGCTTTTTATTCGTCCCATCCTTCGTAGAATCGGATATTTACGGAAATATTTCTTACAATCTCATCTTCAGCAAGTTCAATATCTTCCAGATCAGATACATGTGGGAAGATTGGATCCTCTTCTTCTAATTCAACAGTGATCCATGTTCTTGCAGCTTCATTTGCATTGTCGATCGCGTCGTCCAAAGTTTCTCCGGATGCCTCGCAGCATTCGAGATCCGGGAAATGTGCGTTATAGCCTCCATCTTCCTTCTTACGGAATACGGCTGGATATATAAATTTCATTTCATAATTCCTCCTGGTTTCTAAAACATAATCTGTTACTTAGTATAGTTGATAAAAAATAAAATGGCAAGAGGGGAACGTTTTAGATATGAAAAAAGCACTTAAATCTTTAAAGATCTAAGTGCTTCAGAGCGACAGACGGGGTTCGAACCCGCGACCCCAACCTTGGCAAGGTTGTACTCTACCAACTGAGCCACTGTCGCATAGGATTGTTCCAAGTGAACAATCAATATGAAATTAAGATGTTGAGAGCGACAGACGGGGTTCGAACCCGCGACCCCAACCTTGGCAAGGTTGTACTCTACCAACTGAGCCACTGTCGCATAACTTATTGTTCCGACGAACAATGAATATGTTACTACAAGATCATTAAAATGTCAACAGAAAATAATAAAAAAATTAGAGAAAATGAAAAAATTAAGTCTAAGACTTCCTAGTGAAAGAAAATCATGCTATACTGTGGTTACTGTGACTTAAAACAACAGATGTGAAAAGAAGGATGTTGTAAATCTTTGTTCTATAATAAAAGAACAAATTACACAGGGATAAAAGATGAAAGAGGTGTCCATAATGAAAACAGTAAAGGTAGCAATTCTCGGACTTGGAACAGTAGGATCCGGTGTCTATAAACTGATTCAGAAGCGTGCTGATGTGATGGAGAAGACAATCGGTGCTCAGATGGAAGTGAAGAAGATTCTTGTTCGCAATATAAATAAGAAGAGAGAGGGTGTAGACGCTTCTCTTTTGACAGATAATTGGAACGATATTGTTGAAGATGATGAGATTCAGATCGTAATTGAAGTTATGGGCGGTATGGAGCCGGCGAAGACGATGATCCTTGAGGCACTCAGAGCTGGTAAGAATGTAGTTTCTGCGAATAAGGACCTGATTGCAGAGGAAGGACATGTACTTCTTGCAACAGCAGAGGAGCATCATGTTGATTTCTTGTTTGAGGCAGCAGTTGCCGGAGCAATTCCGATCATTCGTCCGATGAAGCAGTGCCTGGCTGTAAATGACATCTCTGAAGTTGTCGGTATCGTGAATGGTACTACAAACTACATCTTGACAAAGATGACAGAAGAAGGAATGGATTTCTCAGATGCACTTGAGAAGGCTCAGGAGCTTGGATTTGCTGAGGCTGACCCGACATCAGATGTAGAAGGTCTTGATGCAGGCCGTAAGGTAGCGATCATGGCTTCTATCGCGTTCCATTCCAGAGTCGTATTTCCTAACGTATTTACAGAAGGAATCACAAAGATCACAGCGAAAGATATCGAGTATGCGAAAGAATTTGACAGTGTGATCAAACTGCTTGGTGTAGCACATAACACAGAGAGTGGAATTGAAGTAGGTGTTTACCCAATGATGATCCATAAGGAACACCCGCTTGCATCTGTAAGAGATTCCTTTAATGCGGTTTTTGTTCATGGAGATGCAGCAGATGATGCAATGTTCTATGGACGCGGTGCAGGAGAGTTCCCAACAGCCAGTGCAGTTATGGGAGATGTGATCGATGTTGCGAGAAATATGGCATATGGTTGCAATGGAAGAATCAGCTGTACATGTTATAAGAACCTTCCGGTAAAAGACATTGGGGATGTGAAGAATAAGTTCTTTATCCGTATGCAGGTAACGAATGAACCAGGTGTTCTTGCTGCAGTAGCAGAGGTATTTGGTAATCATAAGGTTAGTATCACAAGAGTTGTTCAGGAACATACACAGCCACAGCAGGCAGAGCTTGTTATTGTAACGGAGAGTGTGAAAGAGAAATATATGAAGCACGCCCTGGAAGAGCTTCTGGCACTGCCTAGCATTCTGGAAGTGAGCAGCATTATCCGCGAGTATTAATCAGAAGAAGGAGAAAAATAGTTGAGTTACGCAGATAAAGTATTTATTGATATGTGCAGAGACATTATAGAGAATGGAACAAGCACAGAGGGTGAGAAGGTACGCCCAAGATGGGAGGACGGAACACCGGCATATACCATTAAGAAATTTGGAGTGGTCAACCGCTATGACTTGTCTAAGGAATTTCCGGCACTGACTCTTAGAAGAACCGGGATCAAGAGCTGTGTGGATGAGATGCTCTGGATCTGGCAGAAGAAGTCGAATAATATTAATGATCTGAACAGTCATATCTGGGATAGCTGGGCTGATGAGGATGGCTCGATCGGAAAAGCCTATGGTTATCAGATGCAGGTGAAGCATCAGTATAAAGAAGGCATGATGGATCAGGTAGACCGTGTGATTTACGATTTGAAGAATAATCCGTACAGCCGTCGTATTATGACAAATATTTACGTGCATCAGGATCTTCATGAGATGAATCTCTATCCATGTGCATATAGTATGACATTTAATGTGACAAAGGAAAAAGATAGTGATAAGCTTACATTGAATGGAATTCTCAACCAGCGTTCACAGGATGTCCTTGCGGCAAATAACTGGAATGTGTGCCAGTATGCAGTATTGCTTCATATGCTGGCGCAGGTGTGTGATATGAAAGTGGGAGAGTTTGTTCATGTGATCGCAGATGCACATATTTATGACCGACATGTTCCGATGATTGAGGAACTGATCTCAAGAGAACCGCTTCCGGCACCGAAGTTCTGGCTGAACCCGGAAGTGAAAGACTTCTATGATTTCACACCGGATGATGTGAAACTGGAAGGATATGAGACACATCCGCAGATTAAGAATATACCAATCGCTGTGTAAAGGAGAAGAAGTATGCAGGCAATCGTAGCAGCAGATAATAATTGGGGAATCGGTTACCAGAACAGACTGCTGGTGAGCATTCCATCAGATATGAAGTTCTTTCGTCAGAAAACAACAGGAAATGTTGTAGTTATGGGACGAAAGACACTGGAAAGTTTCCCAAACGGACTTCCTTTGAAGAATAGAGTGAATATTGTTCTTACGAAGAATAAAAATTATCAGGTGAAAGATGCAGTGATCGTTCACTCAGAGGAAGAACTTTTAGAAGAATTGAAGAAGTATCCGAGTGAGAAGATTTATGTGATCGGTGGCGAGAGCATTTACAAGATGATGCTTCCATATTGTGATACTGTATATGTAACAAAGATAGACCGTGAATTCCAGGCAGACACTTATTTCCCGAATCTGGATCAGATGGAAGATTGGAAGATGACGGAAGAAGGAGAAGAACAGACTTGTTTTGATCTAGAATTTGCTTTTACAAAATATGAGCGCTGCTAAAACAGATGCTGTGAAAGTGTAAAAGCGTAAAAGTGAGAAGATGAATTTGAAGATGAAGAAGAGAAGAGTAAGAGACTTTCTGCTTGCAGGAAGTCTTATTCTTGGAATGATGCTGACCGGGTGTGGAATGTCCGGGCAGCAGACAGAGCAAAACGGGGGAAAAGAACAGAATAAAGTAGAAAATGAAAAGATTAGTGTTGTAGCGACAATCTTTCCGCAGTATGATTTTGTGCGTCAGATCGCGGGAGAGAATGTGGAACTTAAGATGCTTTTAAAACCGGGTGAGGAGACACATTCTTATGAGCCAACGCCACAGGATATTATTGCGATCCAGAACAGTGATCTGTTTATCTATGTGGGCGGCGAGAATGATGCCTGGGTAGAAGACATTCTTGAATCAATGCCGGACAATGGGAGAAAGACTCTGAAGCTGGTAGACTGTGTCGATACAGTGGAAGAGGAACATGTGGAAGGAATGAAAGAAGAGCGTGGTCATGATCATGATCATGACGAGGATGATGCGGAGCATGAAGAGCACGAAGTGGAGCATGAAGAGGACGAAGCGGATCATGAAGAGCATGGACAGGAAGAAACACATTCTGTACATGAAATTGATGAACATGTGTGGACATCTCCGTTAAATGCGGTGAAGATCGTCGAGCAGATCAAAGAAGAGCTCTGCGAGATTGATTCGGAAAATGCATCTGATTATGAAGAAAATGCAGAAGCTTATGTAGCACAATTGAAAGAATTGGATCAGGAATTTCAGGATGTGGTGGATCATTCAAAACGAAAGCTGATGATTTTCGGAGACAGATTTCCGTTCCGTTATTTTGCAGAAGCGTATGGTCTGGATTATTATGCAGCATTTTCAGGATGTGCTTCGGACACAGAGCCAAGCGCAGCTACAATGGCGTTTTTAATCAATAAAGTACAGGATGAGAATATTAAAACAGTATTAAAAATGGAACTTAGCAACGAAAATATTGCGAAAGCTATTGCAGAAGCAACAAATGCTGATGTAAAAGAATTTTATAGCTGTCATAATCTGACAGCAGAGCAGTTTGCAGATGAAGAGACATATCTGAGTCTTATGGAGAAAAATGTTGAAACATTAAGGGAGGTGTTGAACTGATGGCGTTGATCAAATGTGAAAATGTATCCATTGGATATGAAGGACAGATGGTCGTACATGACTTGAATTTTGAGATTAATCAGGGAGACTACCTCTGTATTGTCGGAGAAAATGGTTCCGGAAAAAGTACACTTGTAAAGAGTCTTTTGGGACTGAAGAATGTGGACAAAGGCAAGATTGTTTTTGATGATGGATTAAAACAGACAGAGATCGGATATCTTCCACAGCAGACAGATGTGAAGAAAGATTTTCCGGCCAGTGTTTATGAAGTGGTTCTTTCCGGCCGGTTGAACAGCAGAGGGATGAAACCGTTTTATACAGCAGAAGATAAGAAGCAGGCGTGGGAGAAGATGGAGATGCTTGGAATCCGTGATCTCGCAAAACAATGTTTCCGAGATCTGTCCGGTGGACAAAGACAGCGTGTTCTGCTTGCAAGAGCATTGTGTGCGACAAAGAAACTCTTGCTTCTTGACGAACCGGTCACAGGATTGGATCCAATTGTGACAGCTGAATTCTATCAATTGATCAGTCGAATCAATAAGGAATCCGGGATTGCAGTTGTTATGGTTTCACACGATATCGAGAGTGCTGTAGAATATGCAAGTCATATCCTTCATTTACAGGAAACAGTGCTGTATTTTGGAAAAGCAGATGGATACGAGAAGAGTCGTGCCGGCAAGACATTCTTAGGAGGTGAGACACATGTTTGATACAGTGATTGAGATGTTGTCTTATCCTTTTATGACAAGAGCGTTCCTTGTTGGATCACTGGTTGCATTATGTTCTGCATTACTGGGCGTCAGCCTTGTATTGAAACGGTATTCCATGATCGGTGACGGACTTTCTCATGTGGGATTTGGTGCCATGGCGATTGCGGCTGCGATGAATGCAGCTCCACTCACGATCGCAATTCCGGTTGTAATCGTAGCAGCGATTCTGCTTCTTCGAATCAGCGGGAATGCAAAGATCAAAGGAGACGCGGCAATTGCACTGATTTCTACAACGTCACTAGCAGTTGGCGTGATGGTGATCTCATTGACAACAGGAATGAATACGGATGTATATAATTATATGTTTGGAAGCATTCTTGCGATGAGTGCGGAGGATGTGAAGTTAAGCCTTGTACTTTCCGTTTTTGTACTCATCCTGTTTATTGTTTTTTATCACAAGATATTTGCAATTACATTTGATGAGACATTTGCCCGTGCAACAGGTGTAAAAGCAGGAGTTTACAATACGTTGATCGCTGTACTTACAGCAGTGACGATCGTGCTTGGAATGCGTATGATGGGAGCATTATTGATCTCGAGCCTGATCATTTTCCCGGCATTGACATCAATGAGAGTGTGCAGGACATTTAAAAGTGTTATAATAAACGCAGCAGTGATCTCAGTGGTGTGTTTGATTGCAGGTGTGACCCTTTCTTATGTGGCGGCAACTCCGGCGGGAGCCAGTGTTGTTCTTGCCAATCTTGTAATGATGGTTCTGTATACAGTAGTCGGAGCTGTGAAAAATCATATGCGATAGATTAAATAAGATCAAGAACTCGACGTTGACAAGATATTTTTTAACACTTATAATTAATTTACGCTTTACGCAAATACGAAGACAGGGAGTAGTACACAGCTTGTGGATGTACAGAGGCTTATCTCTGAATTCAGGTGATGACATGGATAGATCTGGCTGTTGACACAGGTACTGTGAACGGTAAATACTGGATATTCGCCCTGGGCATGAAGGTCATGCTTGGGGCTTTCTTTTTTGAAAAGGGAGGTATATAGATTGAAACAGATTTCAGGAAACAAATTACTTGTAAGAGCGCTGAAGGAAGAAGGCGTGGATACCATTTTCGGCTATCCGGGAGCATGTACGATTGATATCAGTGATGAATTGTACAAGCAGGATGATATTCGGATCATTCTGCCAAGACATGAGCAGGCACTGGTTCATGAGGCGGATGCTTATGCCAGAACAACGGGTAAGGTGGGTGTCTGTCTTGTTACAAGCGGACCGGGAGCTACAAACCTTGTTACAGGGCTTGCAACAGCGAATTATGACAGTGTACCTCTCGTATGTTTTACAGGTCAGGTAGCAAGACCATTGATCGGAAACGATGCATTCCAGGAGGTTGATATTGTAGGAATTACACGCAGTATTACGAAATACGGTGTTATTGTACGAAACAGAGAGGATCTTGGAAGAATTATTAAAGAAGCCTTTTATATCGCGAGAACAGGAAGACCGGGACCGGTACTGATCGATCTTCCAAAAGATGTGATGGCAGAACTTGGAAGTGCGGATTATCCGGATACAGTCAATATCCGTGGCTATAAGCCAAATACGAATGTGCATATGGGACAGTTAAAACGTGCGCTTAAGATGCTGAAAAAGGCAAAGAAGCCGTTATTCCTTGCAGGAGGTGGTGTGAACATCGCCCGTGCGAATGAAGTGTTTACAGAAGTTGTAGAGAAGACAGAAGTTCCGGTTGTCACAACGATCATGGGACGTGGAGCAGTTCCGACAGATCACCCGCTTTATATAGGAAACCTTGGAATGCACGGAGCATATGCTTCGAACATGGCAGTCAGCGAATGCGATCTTTTATTCTCGATCGGAACACGTTTTAATGACCGTATTACAGGTAAGCTGCATGAATTTGCACCGAATGCACAGATCGTTCATATTGACATTGATACAGCGTCTATTTCCAGAAATATTCATGTTGACGTGCCGATCGTTGCAGATGCGCTTGAGGCAGTTACGAAGATGAATGAATATGTAGAGCATTGTGAGACAAAGAAGTGGAGAAAACAGATTGCCGAGTGGAAGGAAGAACATCCTTTGACAATGAAGAACCGCGTGGATATGGGACCGCAGGATATTATTGAAGAGATCAACCGTCAGTTTGACAATGCGATCATTGCAACAGATGTAGGTCAGCATCAGATGTTCACAACACAGTATATTGAGATTACAAAGAACAAGCAGCTGATCACTTCCGGTGGACTTGGAACGATGGGATATGGTTTCCCGGCTGCAATCGGAGCGAAGCTTGGTAATCCGGATAAGGACGTTATTGCAATCTCCGGAGACGGTGGTATGCAGATGAACATTCAGGAATTTGCTACAGCAGTATTGGAAGAACTTCCATTGATTCTCTGTGTATTTAACAATGAATATCTTGGTATGGTACGTCAGTGGCAGAAGCTGTTCTATGGAAAACGTTACAGTATGACGAACCTGAAATCAGGAGCACTTTTCCGCAGAACAAACGGGCAGGAGATGCCGGAGTACACACCGGATTTTGTGAAGCTTGCAGAGAGCTACGGAGCCAAAGGAATCCGTGTTATGAAGAAAGAAGATATCGCAGCTGCATTTGAAGAGGCGAAGAAGAATACAAAGACACCGACACTGATCGAGTTCGTTATCAATCCGGAAGAACTTGTATATCCGATGGTTCAGCCGGGCGGAACACTTGAAGATTTGATCATGGATTGTTAATCGATTAGAACAGAAAATATAGATTAGCGAGGAAGAGATATGGATAATAATATGAAAAAGAGATGGATTTCTCTCTATGTAGAAAACCAGGTTGGTGTACTTTCGAAGATTTCCGGTTTATTTTCCGGGAAATGTTATAACCTGGACAGTCTGACAGTTGGAACAACAGAAGACCCGACCGTTTCCAGAATGACAATTGCAACAGTCAGCGATGATGAGACATTTGAGCAGATCAAGAAGCAGCTTAACCGTATGATTGAAGTAATTAAAGTAATTGATTTTACAGACGTATTTGTAAGAATGAAAGAGATTCTTTATGTAAAAGTCTTAAAATGTACACCGGAAGATAAGGTTGAGATCTTTCAGATCGCAGAGACATTTAAGGCGAAAGTAATCGATTACGGAAAGGACAGTCTTCTGGTTGAGTTTGTACAGACTGCGACAAAGAATGATGCAGTTGTGAAGTTGATGAAAGAAGAATTTAAGAGCATTGAAGTTGTCCGAGGCGGAAGCGTTGGAATCGAGTCGATCAGCATGATGGAAAGATAATTAGTAAAAAGAAATAAAAAAGTATCAGAAGCAAATTTAAAAGTTTCTGATACTTTTTTATTTATATGTTTTTGGATTTTGTATCCATTTGTGATTTGCTATTACAAACGGAATAATACTGTTGCAATATTAAAGTAAATCAGGATTGAGAAGGTATCCACCAGTGTTGTGATCAGTGGAGAAGCCATGATCGCAGGGTCGAGATTTACTTTCTTGGCAAGAAGTGGGAGGATACATCCAACTAGCTTTGCCATAATTACAGTTCCCATCAAGGAGCAGGCAATCACAACTGCAAGTCCTGGATTGTGATACTGTATAAAGATACGTACACCGTTGGCAACAGCAAGAAAAGCACCGACGATCAAAGAGATACGGAATTCTTTGAACATGACTTTGAAAAGATCTGTAAAACGGATCTCATCCAGTGCGATTCCACGGATGATCAGTGTTGCACTCTGGGAACCACAGTTTCCACCGGTATCCATCAGCATTGGGATGAAGGATACGAGAAGAGGGATGGCTGCGAATGCATTTTCATATCTTGTAATGATCGTTCCTGTGATAATGGAAGTGAACATCAAGATCAAAAGCCATGGGATACGGTTCTTTGCATGCTGAAGAACGGATGTTTCAAAATATGTCTTCTCACTAGGGTTGATGGCAGCCATCTTTGTGATATCCTCTGTGGCCTCATCTACCATAACATCCATAGCATCGTCGAATGTAACAATACCAACCATGCGGCCGTCCTGGTCAATAACAGGGAGCGCAAGCAGGTCATACTTTGTGAACAGCTGTGCAACCTGTTCCTGATCAGCGTGTGTATACACGGAGATGATCTCTGTCTCCATCAGGTCTTTGATCGGAACATTGTCATCTGTTGTCATCAAATCTTTTGCACTTACGATACCGACCAGTTTTCTGCGTTCTGTGATATAGCAGGTGTAAATGGTCTCTTTATGGATTCCGGTCTTCTTAATATGTGCCATCGCTTGTCCGACAGTCATTTCCTCACGCAGGTCTACATATTCCGTTGTCATGATACTTCCGGCACTGTCTTCCGGATAGTTCAGCAGTTGGTTGATCATGCTACGGTCTGACGCGCTGACAGTAGCCAGAATTCGCTTTACAAGGTTTGCCGGGAGTTCTTCCAGCATATCGACCGTATCGTCCATATAGAGGTCGTCTAAGAGCTCTTTCAGCTCTTTCTCAGTAAACATTGTTACCAGATAAGTCTGCATGGAAGTGTCCATATTGGAAAATACTTCAGCAGCTTTATCTTTTGGAATAAGACGAAAAGCAAGAGCCAGTTCTTTATCACTTAAAGTTGAGAGAAGAGAGGCTATGTCCACTTCGTTCATTACATCGAGAATACTTCTGACAGCTTTGAATTCGCGCTGCGCCAGAAGCTTTATAAAAATATCTTTGTCCATGATAATTACCTCGCATTATTTTATTTTTGTCTATTGAGCCACATATGTGGTAACTACTGGCACCAGAGTCCATAACCTCACCTCCCTTGTTTGTATTTTTATGAGAAACAAAAAACTCCATCATTGCCTGAACAATGACGGAGTCGTATTGACTTCTTATAAAATGCATCGTTCAAGCTTTAGTATCACAGGGCATATCAATTGCATTAGGTTGTGCCTTCTCGACACAGCCTGCTGACCAACTAATCGTGTCTCCACAATCTCGCGGCAGCAATCTCCGGGTCCTATCGAATGCTTGAAGCATGTCAAATATCCCAATCCCTGTGGTAACCTCACCTACCGAAATGATGTAGTTGTGTTGTTTTTACCATAGATTATTGTATCCCACGCAGCGGGGCGTGTCAAGGAAAAATGCGATAAATCTGTGTAAATTGGTGTAAAAAGAAAGAAAAAAGTGGAAAAAGATGAAAAGACAAAAAGGATATCTGTCAGAGTAATCATTACTTCTGGCAGATATCCTTTTTGTTTTCAATCCTTGCGGATCTGATATACAATTTTCCCATTCACTTTTTCCTCAGTGATCATTTTTTGCTTTACCATATAGGGAAGAATTGAATCAAGAAATTGTCTTGGATTAGTCACATTGATTTGTTCCTGCATAAATGGCTGTTTCGCCGTCAGATCTTTCACATATGGTTCAAGAGCTGTGCGGGTCATAGGACCATTTTTCTTCAATGTCTTTTTGACTTTGGAGATTCCTTTGGAACTGAGCATATTAGCAAGATCGCTTCCCTGTCTCATCGTACGCCACAATCCCCATCCGTAGACGATCATTGTAGCAACTGCAAAGAGCAGTACATAAGGAAGATATTTCAGAATCGTATGCATCATTTCCGTTTCTCTCCTTTCCAGTAGATCAGGTGATTATCATGAAGGATCTCAAGGTATTTGATCAGTCTTGTCAGCGGCTGTTCCATAGAAGGAAACTCTGCTTCAAGCTCTTTGGAGATTGCATGTACATCCTTTTTATCATCGATGGAGTTCCACACAAAAGTTCCAAGCTTGTCTAACTTAATTTCACTTACACGGGGACGACGGAAGAAGCGCTGAGCCAACTTGTGATAAAATCCCTTCCATTCGATAAGGACGGTAATAATACCGTCCTCACCTGTTTCATATTCAATTTCCGGATTCTTCTCCGGGATAAAGTCAAGATAGTTTTTACTGTCTTTCTTTTTCATTGAATTATTTTTCCTTATCAGCTTTCATACATACAACGTACAGAAGTACGAGTAATGCAATGTAAAGCACCAGACTGCCAACCTGTGGTAAGTGGAATGGCAGAATGATCTTAGAATCAATCTTAACTACTGCAAATACAGCAAGAAGGATACCGATGATACCTTCTCCGGCGATCATACCGGATGTAAAGAGAAGACCTCTGTCTGTACGAGCTTTTTTCTCTTCTTCTGTACCTTTTCTCTTCTCAACGAAGATACGTACAATACCACCAGCCATGATACCTGCGCTCAGAGAGAATGGAAGGTACATACCAACTGCGAATGGCATAACCGGCATCTTAAGGATCTCAACAACGATTGCAACAAATACACCGATCAGGATCATAGCCCATGGAAGTTCCTCATTCATGATACCTTCAACGAGCATCTTCATCATTGTAGCCTGAGCTGCCGGAATCTTTTCTGTTCCGTATCCCCAAGCCTCATTCAGAAGGTAAAGAACGAATCCGATTGCTGCTGAAGAAGCAACAACACCGATGATCTCACCAACCTGCTGTTTGGAAGGTGTAGCACCTACGATGAATCCTGTCTTTAAGTCCTGAGAAGCATCTCCTGCGATTGCTGCAACGATACAGATGATACCACCGATAGAGATGGCTCCAACCATACCTGTAAGTCCTGTAGTACCTGTTACTTTCAGGATTACTGTAGCAAAGAGAAGAGTAGCGATTGTCATACCTGATACCGGGTTGTTAGAAGATCCGATCAGTCCAACCATACGAGAAGATACAGTTGCAAAGAAGAATCCGAATATAACGATGATCAGGGCACCAACCAGGTTAACCGGGAAGATCGGAAGGATCCAGATCAGAACAGCGATCACAAGGATAACTCCGATCAGTAATGGGAATGGAAGATCCTGCTCTGTACGAAGCTGTTTTCCAGATCCTGCATTCTTTTTCATACTTCCAATGGCCTGCTTAAATGTTCTTACGATCAGAGGAAGGCTCTTAATCAGACTGATGATACCACCAGTTGCAACAGCTCCGGCTCCGATGTATTTGATGTAGTTACTCCACAGAGCGGACGGACCACCATCTGGCATAGTGAGCAATTCATTGACTGTAACTGATGCAGGGAAGATTGTAGCATCTCCACCGAACAGTGCGATCATTGGCATCAGTACGAACCAGCTGAGTGTACCACCGGCGAACATGTAGCTGGAGATCTTCGGTCCACAGATATATCCTACACCACCAAGTGCCGGAAGAACCTGCATACCAATCTGTGCTCCGCTGTAGTTCTTGAATGCATGTCCAATCTCACTTGGGAAGAGCTGCATTCCGTCTGCAAGGAATTTGTAAAAGGCTGCGATACCAAGTCCTGCGAATACTGTACCGGCCTTAGATCCACCTTCTTCTCCGGCCAAAAGAACTTCTGCACAAGCAGTTCCCTCTGGGAAAGGAAGTGTTCCGTGCTCTTCAACGATAAGAGCCTGACGAAGCGGTACCATGAAGCATACTCCGAGTATTCCACCAAACAGGGCAATCATAGCGATGGAAAGGATGCTTGGGAAAGCAATCTTTCCTTCTTCAGCCCAAAGGAATAATGCAGGAAGTGTGAAGATAGCTCCTGCTGCAACAGACTCTCCGGCAGAACCGATTGTCTGTACCATGTTGTTCTCGAGAATAGAATCCTTACGGAGAATCACACGAATGATTCCCATAGAAATTACGGCTGCCGGGATGGAAGCGGAAACTGTCATACCAACGAGAAGTCCGAGGTATGCGTTAGCAGCTCCAAATACGATTGCCAGAAGGATACCAATCAAGAGTGCTGTCACCGTAAACTCAGGAACGACTTTGTCCGCTGGAATATACGGCTTGAATTCTTTCTTGTTGTTGTCCATTTTTTCAATGTCCTTTCTTTTGTTTTCTATGCTATCCTGCTGTCCCCACAACAGATAGCGGCGCCTTTTGTTAATATAAAAAATTTTTTATTAACACAGCTTTATGATTATAGCATATTAAAGTGCTAAAAGGAAGAATAAAACGCAAAAATGTTATGGAAATATGTTGTAAATGTAAAACTTTTATAAAAAATGGTAGATTTTGGAACAAAAAAGAGAGGGGAATGAGAAAAGATTTCAAAATTCTTGATAAAAATAGGAGCTTTTAGAAAAATGATAAGAAATTGAGAAATACAATAGAATGTAGAAATGATTGATGTCAAGAAGAGAAAAATGTGGTAAAATACAATGGATTATGTATAAACAGAAAAGAACGGAGGTCAACAGTTGGAAGCTTATACAGGGTTTGCGGCGGTCTACGACATTTTCATGGATAATGTACCTTACGAAGAGTGGGGCGAATACATTCACAGTCTTTTAAAAGACCGTGGAATAGAGGATGGCATTCTTTTGGATCTGGGCTGTGGCACAGGAACAATGACAGAAAAGCTTGCGGATTATGGATATGACATGATCGGTGTGGATAATTCAGAAGATATGCTGGAGCTTGCGATGGAGAAACGTATGGAGTCAGGGAAGGACATTCTTTATCTGCTTCAGGATATGCGTGAGTTCGAATTATATGGAACAGTAAGGGCAATTGTCAGTGTCTGTGATTCAGTCAACTATATTACAGAACCGGAGGAACTGGAAGAAGTATTCCGTCTGGTGAATAACTACCTGGATCCCAAGGGAGTCTTTTTGTTTGATTTTAATACTGTATATAAGTATAAAGAAGTCATGGGAGATACTGTGATCGCGGAAGACAGAGGGGAATGTAGTTTTATCTGGGATAATTTCTATTATGAAGAAGAACGGATCAATGAGTATGATCTGACTCTGTTCATTCAGGAAGACGCAAGTGAAGATTTGTATCGGAGATATCAGGAGACACATTACCAGAGAGGGTATACCTTAGAAGAGATGAAAGAGCTGGTAGAATGTTCGGGGCTTGTTTTTGAGGCGGCATATGACGCAGTTACACACGAGGAACCGACAGAGAAGAGCGAGAGAATCTATATCGTTGCCAGAGAATCCGGGAAATGAATTGGATACAATTCTTGAATAGATAAGAAAGACGAGGAGAATAAGACATGAATGATTATATTGTAAGAGCAACAGCAGGAAATGCACAGATCCGTGCATTTGCGGCAGTGACAACAAACCTGGTTGAGGAGGCAAGAGAGCATCACGGAACAAGTCCGGTTGCGACAGCAGCGCTGGGAAGACTCCTTACAGGTGGAGTGATGATGGGAAGCATGATGAAGAATGATACAGACATGCTGACAATCCAGATTCAGTGTTCCGGTCAGATCGAAGGTCTGACTGTGACAGCGGACAGCAAGGGAAATGTAAAAGGATATGCATTTAATCCGGATGTTATGCTTCCGGCGAAGAACGGAAAACTTGATGTCGGTGGAGCACTTGGACAGGGCGTCATGACAATCATCAAAGATATGGGACTCAAGGAGCCATATTCCGGACAGACGATCCTGCAGACAGGAGAGATCGCAGAGGATCTTACTTATTATTTTGCAACATCTGAACAGGTACCGTCTTCTGTCGGACTTGGAGTTCTGATGAACAAAGATAATACAGTGAAATGCGCCGGTGGATTTATCGTACAGGTTATGCCTTTTATCGAGGATGAAGTACTCAATAAGCTGGAGGCAAACATTCAGAAGATCCAGTCTGTAACATCTATGCTGGATAACGGACATACACCGGAGCAGATGCTCGAGCAGGTTCTTGAAGGACTTGATCTGGAAATTACAGATACAATGCCGGCACAGTTCTATTGCAACTGCTCTAAGAAGAGAATCGAGAAAGCAATCATCAGTATCGGAAAGAAAGAGATTCAGGAAATGATCGATGAAGGCAAAGAGATTGAAGTGAAGTGTCATTTCTGTAATACAGCATATAAGTATACAGTAGATGAATTGAAAGAATTGTTAAAACAGGCTCGATAAGTATTGCCGGGGCTTTTGCCCTGACATCAAATATAGAAGATGGGGTGAAGATGAGATGAAAAATGGATTTGTGAAGGTTGCGGCAGCGACACCGGATATCCGCGTTGCGGATGTGGAATTCAATACACAGAATATCATCAATGCTATGGAAGAAGCACAGAAAAATGGCGCGAAGATTCTTGTATTTCCGGAGCTTTGTGTGACAGGATACACCTGTAGTGATCTGTTCGACCACAGCGTACTTCTGAAAGCTTCCAGAAAAGCATTGCTTGAGATTGCAGAAAATACAAACGACAAAGATATGCTTGTATTTGTCGGAGCACCGCTTGAAGTGAATGGAAAGCTTTACAATGTAGCTGCGGCAATGAACCAGGGCGAGATCATCGGATTTACGACAAAGACGTTCCTGCCAAACTATGGTGAATTTTATGAGATGCGCCAGTTTACTCCGGGACCACAGACAGTGAGAGAGATTACATTTGAAGGAAAGAAGATTCCATTCGGTCCGCAGATTCTCTTCCAGGCAGAAGGAATGGAAGAACTGGTAGTGGCAGCCGAGATCTGCGAGGATGTCTGGTCACCGGTTCCGCCGAGTATTCAGGCGGCACTTGAAGGTGCAACAGTGATCGTCAACTGTTCCGCAAGTGATGAGACGATTGGAAAAGACACTTACCGTCGTGCACTGATCTCCGGACAGTCTGCAAGATTGATCTCTGGATACATTTATGCAAATGCCGGAGAAGGGGAGTCAACTACGGATCTTGTTTTTGGTGGACACAATATCATTGCTGAAAATGGGACAATCCTGAAAGAAAGCAGTAGATATGTAAATGAAATCATTTACTCAGAGATCGATCTTCAGAGAATTACAGGCGAGAGAAGAAAGAATACGACATTCCAGCCATTGGATGAAGAGACTCTGGTACGTGTTCCGTTTATAATTGAAGAGACAAAGACATTCTTGACAAGAACATTTCCGAAGAAGCCGTTCGTTCCTTCTGATGAACAGACCCGCGCACAGCGCTGTGAGGAGATCCTGACGATCCAGGCAATGGGACTGAAGAAACGTCTGGCTCATACGAATGCAAGAACTGCTGTTGTCGGCATTTCCGGAGGTCTGGATTCTACACTTGCACTGCTTGTAACGGCACGCGCATTTGACATGCTTGGAAGAGATAAGAAGGATATCATTGCTGTGACAATGCCTTGCTTTGGTACAACAGACAGAACTTATCAGAATGCCTGTGAGATGTCGAAGAAAGTCGGAGCAACTTTGATTGAGGTTCCGATCGCAGATGCCGTGAATGTTCATTTCCGTGACATCGGACATGATCCGGAAGATCACAGTGTAACTTATGAAAACTGCCAGGCGAGAGAGCGTACACAGGTGCTGATGGATATCGCAAACAAGACTTGGGGAATGGTTATTGGAACAGGCGATCTGTCAGAGCTTGCGCTTGGATGGGCGACTTACAATGGAGATCATATGTCCATGTACGGAGTGAATGCTTCTGTACCGAAGACACTGGTTCGCCATCTTGTAAAATATGCTGCGGATGATACAAAAGACGAAGCTCTTAAGAATGTACTTTACGATGTGCTTGATACACCGGTAAGTCCTGAGCTTCTACCGCCGAAGGACGGAGATATCGCGCAGAAGACAGAAGATCTTGTAGGACCTTACGAACTGCATGATTTCTTCCTGTATTTCATGCTTCGTTTTGGATATGAGCCGAGTAAAATTTTCCGTATTGCATGTATGACATTTGATGGTGAATATGACAAAGAGACCATTTTTAAATGGCTGGAAACATTCTGTAGAAGATTTTTCTCTCAGCAGTTCAAGCGTTCCTGTCTGCCGGATGGACCGAAGATTGGTACTGTGGCACTTTCTCCTAGAGGGGACTGGAGAATGCCAAGTGATGCCTGCGTGGCAGTATGGATGAAAGATCTTGAGGCTTGCAGAGTATAATCTGTGGTGAAAACCAGAGAAAAGGAGAACAAGATAAGAAAAATCATTGCAGGATGTGGAAAATCAGCATCCGGCATAAATTTGGGGAAAGAAAAGGAGAGGATAAGATGAAACTAATCAGAACAGAGGATGCGGTCGGCAGTGTGCTTTGCCACGACATTACCCAGATTATTCCGGGAGTTGTGAAGGATGCGGTTTTCCGTAAAGGACATGTAGTGACAGAAGAGGACGTTCCGGTACTGCTTTCTGTAGGAAAAGAACATCTTTATGTATGGGAGAAGCAGGAAGGCATGCTTCATGAAAATGATGCGGCAGAAGTACTGCGTCAGGTATGCCAGGGAGAGCATATGAATGCATCTGAGGCGAAAGAAGGAAAGATCGAACTGACTGCACAGTGCGACGGCCTTCTGAAGATCAATCGCGAGAAATTGAATGAAGTAAATGCGCTCGGTCAGATCGTGCTTGCATCCAGACATGGCAATTTCCCGGTGGAAAAGGGAGATAAGATCGTAGGCATGCGTGTTGTTCCGCTAGTGATCGAGGAAGAGAAGATGAATCATGTGAAAGAACTCTGTGGGGAAGAGCCGATTTTCACAATTCTCCCGTTTCATCAGATGAAAGTCGGAATCGTGACAACAGGAAGCGAAGTTTATCATGGAAGGATCACAGATAAATTTACTCCGGTCGTAAAAGCAAAATTAGAAGAGGCAGGCATGGAAGTACTTGGAAATGTACTCTGTGACGATGACTCTCAGATGGTAACAGATGCGATCAATGAATGGATCGCTAAGGGTGCGGAATTTGTAGTCTGCACAGGCGGGATGAGCGTTGATCCAGATGACAGAACACCGTTATCTATCAGAAATGCAACTGATGAGGTAATCACTTACGGTGCGCCGGTACTTCCGGGTGCAATGTTCATGCTGGCTTATAAAGGAGAGATTCCGGTTGCAGGTCTTCCGGGATGCGTAATGTATGCAAGAAGAACAATCTTTGATCTGATGCTTCCGAGAATTGCAGCAGGCGAGAGATTAAGTGTAGAAGATTTCACAGTGCTTGGAGAAGGAGGACTTTGCCTGAACTGCGAAGTATGTACTTATCCGAATTGTGGATTTGGAAAATAATAAGATGAAGGAGAATTGGGGAATGAATTCATTTTATGTAAATCTGCAGGCTGAGCTTGCAGATGCAAAAGAAGAGCTTTGGGCACAGACTCGGATTGATGGTGCTGAAGCAGGAAAGAAAATTCTGTTAAAAGGTGAACCGAAGGATACAGACAGTGTTTTTGTAGATGAAAAAGGTGAACGTATTTTCCAGGAGCGTATCAGCCGTCCGGCGAAGCTGGTGATCTGCGGGGCAGGGCATGTATCTATGCCAATCATTCGCATGGGAAAGATGCTTGGATTCCATGTTACGGTGGTAGAAGACCGTCCGAAATTTGCCGATGATGCGAGAAGAGCAGAGGCTGACCAGGTCTATTGCGAACCATTTGAAGATGGTCTTGCAAAGATCAAAGGAGATACAGATACATGGTTTGTTATTGTTACAAGAGGTCACAGATATGACACAGATTGTCTCAGAACAATCCTTGGAAAGCCAAGAGCTTATGTTGGAATGATGGGAAGTAAGAGAAGAACTGCAATCGTAAAAGACCAGCTGGAGGCAGAAGGGTTTGAGAGAGATGTGCTTGAAGCAGTCCATACGCCGATTGGGTTGAAGATCGCTGCTGAGACGCCGGAAGAGATCGCGGTGTCTATTATGGCAGAAATCATTCAGATTAAAAACAGCCGTGCAAAGAGCGGTGGATATTCCAGTGAACTTCTTGAAGAAATTCTGAAAGAAGATGAGTGTGGAAAAGTGCTTGCGACAATTATTTCCAGAAAAGGTTCTGCACCACGTGGCATAGGAACAAAGATGCTTGTATGCGGAGATGGAAGGATCATCGATACAATCGGTGGAGGATGTGTGGAAAGTGAGATTATTCAGAAAGCACTTCTCATGATCCGTACGGAGCAGGAAGGATTCCAGGTATGCAAGGTAGATATGACAGCAGAGGCAGCAGAGGATGAAGGTATGGTCTGTGGCGGCGTTGTTGAAGTTATGCTCGAAAGGGTAAAATAAGCGCTTTGAAAAAAGTTAAAATGATAGTAGTAATTGAGAGTGGAGAATAAGAAAGATGGATGATATCAAAATTTTAAAAGGAAATATTATCTATACAAAGACGAAAGATGAATTTGAGATATGCGAACACGGTTATCTTGTGTGTAAAGATGGAAAAGTAGAAGGAATCTATCAGACACTTCCATTCCGACTTGGAGGGGAACCAATTGAGGATCATGGAGATTGTCTGATCATTCCGGGAATGACAGATCTGCATATACATGCACCGCAGTATACATTCCGCGGTACAGGGATGGATCTGGAACTTCTAGAGTGGCTGGAGACGAATACATTTCCGGAGGAAGCAAAATACAAGGATGTATTATATGCGAATGAGGCGTATGCGAAGTTTGCCAAGAACTTGAAACATAGTTCAACAACAAGAGCATGCGTCTTTGGGACAATTCATAGAAGACCGACACTTGTTCTGATGGATCATCTGGAAAAAAGCGGTCTGGTCACGATGGTTGGAAAAGTGAATATGGACAGAAATTCACCGGATGGACTTCGTGAAGGTACACAAGAGTCTGCGGAAGAAACAGTTGAATGGATGAAGGATGTGCAGCATAAAAAGTATAAAAATACGCTGCCGATCCTGACACCTCGTTTTATTCCGAGCTGTACGGATGAGCTTCTAGATATGCTGAAGATGGTTCAGATGCGTTACCAGATTCCGGTGCAGTCACATTTATCAGAGAATTTATCAGAGATCGAATGGGTAAAAGAACTTTGTCCGTATGCAGAGTTTTATGGAGATGCATATGATCATTTTGGTCTGTTTGGAGCAGATGCACCGACGGTTATGGCGCATTGCGTATACAGTACGGAAGAAGAGATCCAGAGAATGAAAGAGAACGGTGTGTATGTAGCACATTGTCCGGAATCAAATGAGAATCTTTCTTCCGGAATTGCACCGGTAAAACGTTATCTGGAAGAGGGGCTTTCTGTAGGACTTGGAAGTGATGTCGCAGGAGGATCGACAGAGAATCTTTTCCGGGCAATGGCACATGCAATTCAGATGTCAAAGATGCGCTGGAGACTTGTCGATCAGAAATATCCGGCATTGAAGTCAGAAGAAGCATTCTATATGGCAACTAAGGGTGGCGGATCCTTCTTCGGAAAAGTCGGAAGTTTTGAAGAAGGATATGAATTCGATGCTGTTATATTAGATGACAGCAGACTTGAATCCTCCCGTCAGATGTGTGTGAAAGATCGTTTGGAAAGAATGATTTATCTTGCTGATGAGAGAGAAGTGAAAGCAAAATACGTCAGAGGAAATAAAATTATATAAAAAGCAAAAGCTCAATGCGGATAAAAGCGTTGAGCTTTTGTTGTTAGGGCATGGCTCTGTTTTTCTACAAAATAATTGTTGTAGAAAAACATTGAACACTATACATAAATATGTTATCCTATTTCAAAGCATATTTTCTAAAACATCTAAATTCATATAAAGGTTTCATTACAGGTAGAACATACCTGTCAAATCAGGAAATTCATGCTTTTAAAATCCATTATTTAAAGCAGAGGTTTTCTGATGAAGAGAGAACTTCTGTGAAAAATCACATAAGGAGGTCTCTTAGATGAAACAAAAGAGAAAGCAATTGCCGGAAGAACAGCAACCGGCAGATGGAAAACTGCTTCAGTGGCATCCTGCATTTTATGCAGACTTGCAGATTGAATTCAGAGAAGAAACAGAAAAATTAAAGTTTGAGCGGGAGTATCTATTAAGTTCAAAGCCAATGGCAATTGATGTGTTGATCATTAAAAAGAAGGATGCGGAACCGATCCATAAAAATATTGGGAAAAACTGAAAGACATGTCTGTTACCAGACAGCTTTTAGAGGATTATAAAAAGAACAAAGACGATCAGCTGTATCAGGCTGTTATGGAGATCATAGTAAAAGCAAACGAGAATCGGCTAAAGGAGGGAAAAAGAGATATGTGTAATGCGTTATTAGAATTAATGAAAGATGAATTAGATGAAAAAAGAGAAGAAGGGGAAGCTCTTGGAGAAAACAGGATTAATCAACTGATTTTGAAATTGTCCGAACTGAACAGAACTGATGAAATTCTCAAAGCAGCTGCAGACAGGGAGTATCAGAAAAAATTATTAAAGGAGTTTGGACTTTAAAAAAGTTTGGAACACATGAAAAAACCTCAGGTTCGGGTGTTGCAGCACCGTTCTCTGAGGTTTTTTCATTTTCTATTTTAGGAGTTTTAAGTAATTGACTTATTCAATCGATTTTTCAATATTAAAGGTGGATTCTTGTTCCAGTCTCACCAAGAATTCCGTCTTTTGCTTTTTCAAGCAGTGTGATCAGTGACTGTCTTCCAGGCTTAGACTCAGCAAAGTCAAGAGCTGCCTGTACCTTAGGAAGCATAGAACCAGGAGCAAAATGTCCTTCTTCTACATACTGTTTCGCTTCATCAACTGTCACATCGTCAAGCCATTTCTCATCCGGCTTTCCGTAGTTCAGTGCAACTTTCTCAACAGCAGTCAGGATGATGAGGAAGTCTGCGTCGAGCTCTTTGGCAAGGAGAGCACTTGCAAAGTCCTTATCAATAACTGCACTTGCACCTTTCAGGTGGTTACCCTGGCGCATAACCGGGATTCCACCGCCGCCACAGGCAATAACAAGGTCACCGGAGTCAACCATTGTACGGATTGTACCGATCTCAACGATCTCTTGCGGTTTTGGAGATGCTACAACACGACGGTATCCGCGTCCTGCATCTTCCTTCATGATATAATCATATTTCTCAGCCATAACATCAGCTTCTTCCTTAGAAAGGAATTTACCGATTGGCTTGGATGGTGTCTCGAAAGCCGGATCATCAGCATCCACGCGAACCTGAGTGATCATTGTAGCAACTGGGATATCATGAATTCCTCTGTTGAACAATTCTTCTCTCAGAGCATTCTGCAGGTCATATCCGATGTAAGCCTGGCTCATTGCAACACATACAGAAAGTGGTGTGTTTGGCTGTTTCTCATCCTCATGTGTTAATGCGATCATAGCGTTGTTGATCATACCAACCTGAGGACCATTTCCGTGTGCTACGACTACTTCGCAGCCTTCCTGAATCAGGTCTACGATCGCGCGTGCTGTAATCTTAACAGCAGCCATCTGCTCAGGAAGAGTATTGCCAAGGGCATTTCCGCCGAGGGCAATGACAATACGTTTTTTCTTTTCCATTTTAGGATCCTCCGTATTTACTGTAAAGGTATTGTACAGGTCTGAAAGATTCAGGCCTGTACAATAAGTTACTAATTAAGGTAACTGTGAAACTATTTTTGTCTGAGAAATTTAAACTTACTCAAAAATTCTGGACATTCCTCTCTCTTCGAGTTTCTTCAGGATTTCCTGTGGGTTCTCGAATTTAGCAAGGAAGATCATAGCTGCGATGATGTATGGTTTGAAGCTGGCTTCTTTGTAAAGTGGATCTCTGTAACGATCGAATACGGAAGCGTCAACTTCACCTTCTTCACAGCTTACGCCTGAGATGTCAGCTGGCAGACAGTGCATGTAAAGAGCTTTTCCGTCTTTTGTTGTAGCCATGAGCTCTTCTGTACAAGCCCAGTCTTTGTGCTCTGCATTCTGAGCAAGAAGTTCTTTCTCAAGAGCTTTGATACCTTCTGTATCTCCGTTTCCATAAAGCTCTGTACGTTTTTCCATAGCTGCAAATGGAGCCCAGCTCTTTGGATATACGATATCAGCATCTTTGAATGCTTCAGCCATGTTGTTAGTCTTCTTGAAGGATCCGCCTGATTTCTTAGCGTTCTCTTCAGCAACTTTCTCAACATCCTCGAATACTTCGTATCCTTCTGGATGAGCAAGAACAACGTCCATTCCGAAACGTGTCATCAGACCGATGATTCCCTGTGGAACAGAAAGTGGTTTTCCGTAAGATGGTGAGTAAGCCCATGTCATAGCAAGTTTTTTGCCTTTCAGGTTCTCAACTCCGCCGAACTCATGGATGATGTGAAGCATATCAGCCATAGCCTGTGTTGGGTGGTCAATGTCACACTGAAGGTTTACAAGTGTAGGTTTCTGCTCAAGAATTCCGTCCTTGTTTCCTTCTGTTACAGCGTCAACAACTTCGTGCATGTATTTGTTACCTTTTCCGATGTACATATCATCACGGATACCGATAACATCAGCCATGAAGGAGATCATGTTAGCTGTCTCACGAACTGTCTCACCATGAGCAACCTGAGATTTTCCTTCGTCAAGATCCTGAACCTCAAGACCAAGAAGGTTACAAGCAGAAGCGAAAGAGAAACGTGTACGTGTGGAATTGTCACGGAACAGAGAAATTCCAAGTCCGCTCTCGAATACCTTTGTGGAAATGTTGTTCTCTCTCATGTAACGAAGAGCATCAGCTACTGTAAATACAGCCTCGATCTCGTCGTCTGTTTTCTCCCATGTAAGGAAGAAGTCACCATTGTACATCTCTTTGAAGTTGAGTGCGTTCAGTTTGTCAATATATCCCTGTAATTTTGCGTCCATCTTTAAAATCCTCCTGATTAAAATGAATTATTTGTTTTTAGGTTTATTAGCCAAGGCAGTTCCGGCCGGAAATTATCCGGTCAGAATGCCATAGGTTCAATGAATTGGTTGCGTGATCACACGCAAATGCGTTAGCAAATACTGAATTACTCAGCGTAAGACAGTGGAAGTGCAGCGTATACTGCAGCACATGTTACGAGATCCTGTTTCCATGTCATCTCGTTTGGTGCGTGAGCCTGAGCCTCAGCTCCAGGTCCGAATCCGATACATGGGATTCCGTTTCTACCCATGATAGAAACACCGTTTGTAGAGAATGTCCACTTATCTGTCAGAGGACGAGCCTGACGCATCTCAAGTGTGTCAGCAGCACCGATTCTCTGATCTCCGTAAAGTCCTGTGTAAGCTTTCTCAAGAGCCTTAGTTACTTTGTGATCCTTCGGAATAGCCCATGTTGGGAAGTAGCACTCGATCTCGTATACACATCCTGTGTAGGACGGACGATCATAGTTGTACATAGAAACAACAACGTCATCACCGTATTTCTTAACGCTTGGCAGGTTACGGATCTCATCTAAGCAGCTCTCCCATGTCTCTCCGAATGTCATACGACGGTCAAGAGATACAGCACAGGAATCTGCTACTGCACAACGGCTTGGTGATGTGTAGAAAATCTGAGATGTTGTAACTGTTCCACGTCCAAGGAAACGAGCCTCTTCGTAGTCAGGGTTGAATTTCGGGTTAAGCATTTTAACAAGACCTTTGATCTCTGTCTCGTCAGCGTCATCGTTCTCGTTAAGAGCACGAACATCCTGAAGAATGTCAGCCATCTTGTAGATCGCGTTGTCTCCACGCTCCGGAGCAGAACCGTGACAGGAAACTCCCTTAACATCGATACGGATTTCCATACGTCCTCTCTGTCCACGGTAGATACCACCGTCTGTAGGCTCTGTAGAAACTACGAACTCCGGACGAATCTTGTCTTCGTTGATGATGTACTGCCAGCAAAGTCCGTCACAGTCTTCTTCCTGAACTGTACCAACAACCATTACTTTGTATCCTTCTGGAATGAGTCCGAGATCTTTCATGATCTTTGCTCCGTATACACCAGATACGATACCGCCACACTGGTCAGATACTCCACGTCCACCGATCTCTGTCTCTGTCTCGTATCCATCGTATGGATCGAATTTCCAGTTATCGATGTTACCGATACCTACTGTATCGATATGTGCGTCAAATGCGATGATCTTGTCGCCAGTTCCCATGAATCCCATAACATTTCCCTGTGGGTCGATGACAACTTCGTCAAATCCAACTTTCTTCATCTCAGCAGCGATTGTCTCTACGTGAGCTTTCTCATCACAGCTTTCTCCCGGATTTTTTACGATAGCACGAAGGAAAGCAGTCATGTCTTTCTCATAGCCTTTTGCATACTCTTTGATTTTGTTAAGATCCATTGTTCTTCTCCTTTTGAAATAAAATCTTGTTTTGGTGTTACAGTTTCTTCTTATTATATTGCGAGAAATGATTATCTCTCATTTCCGTCCCAGACAATTGATTTGTATCTATCCGGATCAGTGTCTCCCTCAGTAGAGAAGAGAAGTACTTTTGAGTTCTCATCCAATCCGAGGTGCTCTCTGAGCGGTTTGTACTCATCCATTGTCATGATGCACGCAAGTGTTCCAAACGGTGCGGCTCCGGATTCTCCGGAAGTAACAGGCTGATCACCTTTGAAAGGTGCAGCAAGCATACGCATACCTTTGGCAGCAACCCAGTCAGGTGTTGCGATAAATGTATCAACGTGGTTTTTCAGAATATCCCATGAAATTGTGTTCGGCTCTCCACAGGCAAGACCAGCCATGATTGTAACCATGTCTCCGTCTACGATGCGGATAGCTCCGTCCTTAGCACATGCTCCTTTGTAAAGACATGCAGCAGGCGCAGCTTCAACAACAACAACTTTCGGTGGATTTTCCGGATAGCGGTTAGCGAAGAATCCCTGAACTGCTCCGGCAAGTGAACCAACACCAGCCTGAATGAATACATGTGTCGGACGCTCACATCCAGCTTCATGAAGCTGATCATCAGCCTCGTTAGCCATTGTTCCGTATCCCTGCATGATCCATGCCGGAATCTCTTCATATCCGTCCCAGGCTGTATCCTGAACCATTACGCCGTTCTCTGTCTTCTCTGCCATAGCGTTAGCCATACGAACACATTCGTCGTAGTTTTCCTCTTCGATTGTAGCTTTCGCTCCTTCTTTCAGGATGTTGTTCAGTCTTGTCTGAGTGGATCCCTTCGGCATAAGTACTACGGATTTCTGTCCAAGCTTGTTCGCTGCCCATGCAACACCACGTCCGTGGTTACCATCTGTTGCAGTGAAGAAAGTAGCCTGTCCGAATTCTTTACGCAGTTCGTCAGATGTAAGAACGTTGTACGGAAGTTCTGAAACATCCTTTCCTGTCTGCTTTGCAATGTAGCGAGCCATTGCGAAAGATCCGCCGAGTACTTTAAATGCGTTCAGTCCGAAACGATAAGACTCATCTTTTACATAGACCTCTTTCAGTCCAAGGTATGCAGCCATGTGATCCAGTTTTACAAGTGGTGTAACACTGTACTGCGGGAAGCTCTCATGGAATGCGCGAGCTTTCGCTACATTCTCAAGTGACATTACCTGAAGCTGAGAGTCATCTGTTTTTGGCATTTCGTTTACTGCCCATTTGATAGTTTCCATTATAGTGACCTCCTTAAATTAATACGTGTCATTTGCCCATGTAACTGTAAAGTGTGAATTTCGATATCCCCAAATACGAAGAAACTTTATCGCCGGACTTTGTAATAAGGAAAGCACCGGCATGATCCAGATACTGGACAACAGCAACTTTGTCATCTTTGTTCATCATTGCAACTGGCTTTCCGACCTTTGCAACGGCCTGCTCGATTAACAAATCCAGAAGTTCATTTACATTATGTGTGATCTGCCGTGGCGAATCCCCTGTAAGATCCGGAAGCTTGTCTTTCGTAGCGATCAAAGACTGAATTGCTGTACTCGCAGCTGTAAAAGCTGTGATGTCATAGTTTAATGAGAAGATGTATGAGATTGATCCGTCATCGTCTCTTATATAGAAGGTACTCGATTTCAGGATCCGTCCATCTTCTGTTTTAGTAAGATAGGAAAGCTTATCATGAATCGTTGACGGATCCGACTGAAGTGTCTCAAGAACAATTCCTGAAGGACCATCTCCGGTCTGTCGGTTCGATATATGTCCGTTCTCGATGTACACGATCGATTTCTCCAGATCTTTTGTCTTCAAATCATGAATTGCAATCTCACAGGAACTTCCAAATTGAATTGCAAGTCCGTGTGCAAGCTGCTTAAGAAAATCTAAGGTATGACGCATATGTCCACCTGCCTTTCTACATGCTTTCTGTCTTCATAATCCCATAATATCATAAAAATCACGATAGTCAATACCTTTCCTAAAAATTTTTTAGGTAACAAAAAACTTTTTTAGATTTCTTGTTGCATTTAGACAATTTAGATGTTATTCTATGTGTATCAGAGATATTGATGTACGAAATGCACATAACAGGCAGATAGCATTTTAACATCAAAGTGTAGAAATTCATAAAAAGGAGAGGTTACAATTATGTTGATCTTAGGTAATGGTAGAGTTGTGACAAGAAACCCTGAATGTCCTTATATGGAAGAGGGCGCAGTAGCAATTGATGGTAAAGTAATCTGTAAGGTTGGACCAACAGATGCGTTGAAGAAGGCTTATCCAGATGCAGAGTTTATTGATGCAAAAGGCGGAGTGATTATGCCGGCATTCATTAATACTCATGAACATATCTATAGTTCTTTTGCAAGAGGACTTGCTATTAATGGATACAATCCAACAGGATTGCTCAGCATTCTTGAAGGAATGTGGTGGACGCTGGATAGAAACCTGACACTGAATGATACTTATTTAAGTGCTATGGCTACTTATATTGATTCTATCAAGAACGGTGTAACAACAGTATTTGACCATCATGCAAGCTTTGGAGCTATCAAAGGTTCCTTATTTGAAATTGAGAGAGCAGCGAAGGAAACAGGAATTCGTTCCTGTCTCTGTTATGAAGTTTCCGACAGAGATGGAAAAGACAAGGCCAGAGAGTCTGTAATGGAGAATGCAGAATTTATTCGTCATGCACTGAAGGATGACAGCGGAATGATCGCCGGAATGATGGGTATGCATGCACAGTTCACAATCTCAGATGAGACAATGGAACTTGCAGCAGCAAACAAACCGGATGAAGTTGGTTATCATATTCATGTTGCAGAAGGAATTGAAGATCTGCATCACTGCCTGAAACATTATGGAAAGAGAATTGTTGACCGTCTGATGGACTTCAATATTCTTGGAGAGAAGACACTGCTTGGACATTGTATCTACATCAACCCACATGAGATGGATCTGATCAAAGATACAAACACAATGGTTGTTCATAATCCGGAATCCAATATGGGAAATGCCTGCGGATGCCCTCCGACAATGGAACTTGTACACAGAGGAATCCTTACAGGACTTGGAACAGATGGATATACACATGATATGATGGAATCCTTCAAAGTGGCAAATATTCTTCATAAACATCACCTTTGCGATCCAAATGCAGCATGGGGAGAAGTTCCGACAATGCTGTTTGAGAACAATGCAAAGATTGCAGGACGTTATTTCGACCAGAAGCTCGGAGTTCTTGAAGAAGGCGCAGCAGCAGATGTGATCATTGTTAATTACAATCCGCTGACACCAATGAATGAGAATAACATCAATGGTCACCTTGTATTCGGAGTAACTGGACACGATGTTGTGACAACTGTTGCAAACGGTAAAGTATTGATGAAAGACAGAAGACTGACAGAGATTGACGAAGCGAAAGTTATGGCAGACTGCAGACAGGCAGCAGCCGAACTTGGAAAACGTATCAACAGTCGTTAGGCTTAGATTGACGGATACTGTTCATTAATGTTAACATATATAACAGATGTGGACAGTATCTTTGATCGCACATTTCGTCAAAACTAACCGGAAAGGACAATAAAATAATGAAAGAAAAGAAATCAGAAGCACCTCGCAGAGGAAACGAAGAACTGTTTAAGTGGGATGGTAATCCGACATTTGGTCAGATACTTCCGCTTGCTGCCCAGCATGTACTTGCAGCAGTTGTAGGATGTGTTACACCGGCAATTCTGGTTGCAAATGCAGCGAATAATGCAGGCGGAAATGTAAACATGGGTCTCTTGATACAGATGTCACTTGTATTTGCAGCATTATCAACATTCCTTCAGCTGTATGGAAATAAGATCCATCTTGGATCCGGACTTCCGGTCATCATCGGTGTAAGTTTTGCTTATGTTCCGACAATGACAGCAATTGCAGCACAGGCTCAGGACGTTAACACGATTTTTGGCGCGATGATCGTAGGTGGTATTGTAGCAATTATCGTTGGACTTACTATTAAGCAGATCAGAAAGGTGTTCCCACCACTGGTAATCGGAACTGTTATCTTTGCGATCGGTCTGTCTCTTTATAAGACAGCCATTAACTACATGGCAGGAAACTCCGCGAACACATATGAAGTGATTGTAGAGCAGAGAGGTCAGACAGCAGCACTTGTTTATGGTTCCTGGCAGAACTGGCTTGTATCTCTTGTAACACTGGCAATCGTAATCGGTCTGAACCATTACGGAAAAGGACTTTTCAAACTTGCATCTATCCTGATCGGTCTGGTCTGTGGATATGTACTTGCATTGTGCTTTGGAATGGTTGATTTTTCAGCACTTTCAAACGCAGGTTGGTTCCAGCTTCCACAACCGTTCGCTTTCGGTGTAAAATTCGATATCTCAGCGATTATCCCGCTGGCGATTTTGTTCCTTGTCAATTCCATTCAGGCAATGGGAGATTTCTCCGCTACAACAAGTGGTGGTATGGATCGTCTTCCTACTGACCAGGAGCTCAACGGTGGTATCATCGGTTATGGTATCAGTAATATCGTAAGTGCATGTTTCGGATGTCCTCCGACAGCAACTTACAGCCAGAACGTAGGTATTGTTGGTTCTACAAAAGTTGTAGCAAGAAAGGTATTTTCACTTTCAGCATTTATCCTTCTGATCGCAGGACTGATTCCGAAATTCTCAGCACTTCTGAGAACAATTCCTCAGTGTGTACTTGGTGGAGCAGTAGCATCTGTATTTGCAGGTATCGCGATGACAGGTATCAAGCTTCTTGTAAGTGAAGGTATGTCTACAAGAAATACAACAGTTGCAGGATTATCTATTGCAATCGGTATGGGTGTATCCTTAAGTAACGGATGCTTAAATCAGATGACATCAACAATTTACGATGGATTAGGAATGACAATGGGACTTGAGAACTTCCAGTCTATCATCAATAACACATTTGCATCATCACCGGTTGTACTGGCGACAATTTTTGCAGTTATTTTGAATCTGGTTCTTCCGAAAGATCCAAAGCCGGAGGCAAAATAAAAGGAAACAGATCTTTGAGAAAAGACAGGTTCTTGGGGAATGATCTGTCAGAGATTTCAAAGATTTAATCATTACGGAAGAACCTGCCGACGGCAGGTTTTCCGTGATAAAAGAAAAAAAGAGAGGTAAAAAGTATGAGTGAAATTATGAGACCGATGTCATTTGAACAGCTTTTAAACTGGACATTGACAGAGTACAAAGAGAATGGAACAGTATTTGGAGAGCGTCATCCATATCATGCGGACAGCAAGTTCAACCGCACAATCTTCGGACGCGATCTTGAGACACCAATCGGACCGGCAGCAGGTCCAAACACTCAGCTGACACAGAATATTATCGCAGCTTACTACACAGGAAGCCGTTTCTTCGAGCTGAAGACAGTTCAGGTAATGGACGGAGACGAGCTTGCAGCATGCATCAACAGACCATGTATCAAGGCTGATGACGAGTGCTACAACTGTGAGTGGTCTACAGAGCTGTTTGTTCCACAGGCAATGGAGGAGTACATCAAAGCATGGTTCCTTCTGAAAGTGATCTCAAAAGAATTCGGACTTGGAAGCATGGACGGATTCCAGTTCAACATCAGTGTTGGATATGATCTTGCCGGAATCAAATCAGAGAAGGTTGACACATTCCTGAACACAATGCAGCATGCACAGGATTCAGAGATTTTCAAGCACTGCAAGGCTTATCTTCTTGATCATGTTGACCTGTTCGAGAAAGTGACAGCAGAAGATATCGAAAGCATTTCCGGTGATATCTGTAATTCTGTTACAATCTCTACACTTCACGGATGCCCTCCGGAAGAAATTGAGAAGATCGCAATGTATCTGATCACAGAAAAGGGATTCCATACATTTATCAAATGTAACCCGACACTTCTTGGATACGAGTATGCAAGAAAGACAATGGATGACATGGGATACGATTATATCGCATTCGGTGACTTCCACTTCAAAGACGACCTGCAGTACGAGGATGCTGTTCCGATGCTGAACAGACTGATCGCTGTCTGTCAGGAAAGAAACCTGGAGTTTGGTGTGAAGATCACTAACACATTCCCGGTTGATGTAAAACAGAACGAACTTCCAAGTGAAGAGATGTATATGTCAGGAAAATCTCTGTATCCACTTTCCATCTCCGTAGCAAATATGCTGGCAAGAGATTTCGGTGGAAAACTGAGAATCTCCTATTCAGGTGGTGCTGATTTCCATAACATCGAAGGAATCATCGATGCAGGAATCTGGCCGGTAACAATGGCTACAACAATCCTGAAACCAGGCGGATATGACAGACTTTGCCAGATTGCAGGACTTCTTGAGAAAGAAGGCGTTGTATTCACAGGTATCGACGCTGCCAAGACAGAGAAACTGGTTGAAGAAGCAAAGACAAGCCCATATCATGTAAAGGCTGTAAAACCGCTTCCGTCCAGAAAGATCAACAAACAGGTTCCGCTGATCGACTGCTTCATCGCTCCTTGTAAAGAAGGATGCCCGATCCACCAGGATATCACAACATATCTGCAGCTTGTAGAAGCTGGTAAATATGAAGAAGCTATGGATGTTATCACAGAGAAGAATCCACTTCCATTTATTACAGGAACAATCTGTGCACATGCTTGTATGGGCAAATGTACACGTAACTTCTATGAGTCACCGGTACATATCCGTGAGATGAAGCTTGAGGCAGCTCAGAACGGATACGAAGCACTGATGAACAAGCTGACAGCACCTGCAATCACAAAAGAAGGTAAGGCAGCAGTGATCGGTGGAGGACCGGCTGGTATGGCAGCTGCTTACTTCCTGCGCAGAGCCGGAATGGCAGTTACAGTATTTGAGAAGAACGACGCTCTCGGCGGAGTTGTTCGCCACGTGATCCCAGAGTTCAGAATTCCGGGAACATCTATCGACAAGGATGCGGCACTTCTTGAGAAGATGGGCGTTGAAGTTCGTCTGAACACAGAAGTAAAAGATACAGCAGCACTGAAAGCAGAAGGATTTACAACAGTGATCCTTGCAGTAGGAGCTTCTGAGCCTGGAGTATTAAGACTTGAGCAGGGTGAAGCTAAGAATGCACTCGAGTTCCTGGCTGACTTCAAGGCAAATGACGGAAAACTTGATATCGGTAAGAATGTTGTAGTTATCGGTGGTGGTAACACAGCAATGGATACAGCAAGAGCAGCAAAACGTACAACAGGCGTTGAACATGTATATCTTGTATACAGAAGAACAAAACGCTATATGCCGGCAGACGAAGAAGAGCTGGTAATGGCAGTAGAGGACGGCGTAGAATTCATGGAACTCCTTTCTCCTGTTAAACTTGAGAATGGAAAACTGATCTGCGAAGTTATGGTTCTTGGCGATATGGATGCTTCTGGAAGAAGAGGCGTTGTTAAGACAGGAGAACTCAAAGAGATCCCGGCTGATACAGTGATCGCAGCTGTTGGTGAAAAAGTTCCGACTGCTCTTTACGAGGCAAATGGAATCAACGTAAATGACAGAGGACGTGCTCTTGTAAATGAAGAGACATTAGAGACAAACGTAGAGAACGTTTACGTTGTTGGTGACGGACTTGGCGGACCGGCTACAGTAGTAGAAGGTATCCGTGATGGTCTCAAAGCTGCTCAGGCAGTGATCGGAGAGACTCTTGTAAGAGATTTCGATGCAGAGACAGATGAAGCTGTTGTATACGAGAGAAAGGGTAACCTCGAAGACGTACGCGAAGACAGCACAGAGGCTAAGAGATGTCTTAACTGTGCAGGAATCTGTGAGAACTGTAAGGAAGTCTGCCCGAACAGAGCAAATGTAGCAATCAAGGTTCCGGGACTGGAGAAACATCAGATCATCCACGTAGATTACATGTGTAATGAGTGTGGTAATTGTAAGAGCTTCTGTCCATACGACAGTGCTCCGTACCTGGATAAATTCACATTATTTATGGACGAGAACGATATGGCAGACAGCAAGAATCAGGGATTCACGGTACTGGATAAAGATACAGTACACTGCAAGGTTCGTTTCTGTGGAGAGATCCTCGACTGGACACTTGGAGAAGAGACAAAGATTCCGGAAGCACTTCAGAAAGTAATGGAGACTGTTTGCAAGGACTACACATATCTGTTAAGATAATAGCAGAAGGTTTATGTGAGATTGCTCCGGTGGAAATTGAGTGAGACTAGAGTGATAATATGTGAGATAGATAGCTCACAGGCATCTGCCTGTGGGCTATCTTCTTTTCAAAAGACGCAGAAATATAGAAAGAAGGGATCTGTAAAATGATAAGCTATTTCAGAGATGACAGACTTTGTGAAGCAGACTCTTTCTTATCGGTAGTAAAGCCTGACGATACAGAATGTCCGATGATAGCTGCTGTCGGTGCGGGAGGAAAGACCTCTACATTGAGAAGGCTTGCAGAAGAGTATGCGCTGATGGGGAAAAAGGCAATTGTTCTTACAACAACTCATATGAGAGAAGAGACGACTCCATGGAGTTGTGTGGCTGAAGAGGAAGAGTGGATTAGTAAAGGGAACGAGCTGCTTGAACGAGTGAAGGAATGCCTTGAACAATATGGACAGGCCTGGATTGGGGCAAGAGCGAAAAAAGGGAAAATGAGCTGCGTTCCGGAGTTGATTCTGGCAGAGATAGAAAGCTGGAATGTGCCATTACTTGTTGAAGCGGACGGAGCAAGGATGCTGCCGTTAAAAGTACCGGGAGAACAAGAACCTGTGCTCCTGCCACAGACAACACATGTATTTTCCGTTTATGGAATGGACGCTTTGGATCAAAAGCTGGAAGAAATCTGCTTTCGAAGTGAAAAGGCGGCAGAGCTTCTTGGAAAACAGCCGGAAGATCAGGTGACAGAAGAGGACATAATAAAGCTTGCCTGTCATGAACAGGGCGGGCGAAAAGGCTGTCCAAAGCAGGCAGAGTATATTGTTGTACTGAATAAGGCAGACACAAAGGAGTGGCAAGACAGAGCGTGTAAGATTGCAAAGTGCTTGTATGAGAATGGAATCAAGAATATATTTGTGACATCTTATATGCTGTAATAAATATTGTAGAAAAAGTGCAGAGATTATTCTTAAACGTAAATAAATTAGAAAATAACGGAGAATCATAGAAGATTCTCAGGAAAATAGATGGGAAGTTGTTGGTATGAAGATATTGATTAAAGGTGCGGGGGACCTGGCAACAGGAATCGCATCCAGATTATATGGCGCAGGGCATCAGATCATGATGACAGATATTGCTGTGCCATTGACGGTCCGCAGACTAGTTGCATTTTCCAGAGCGGTTTATGAAGGTGAGGCAGTTGTAGAAGATATGACGGCGCGCCTGGCAAAGAATCAGGAAGAAGCAGAGGAGATTATGGAACAGGGAGATATCCCTGTGATCGTTGATCCAAAGGCAGAATGTATACAGTGGTTTCATCCGGATGTGATCGTGGATGCCATCCTTGCAAAGAGAAATCTCGGAACAAAGATCACAGATGCACCATTTGTGATCGGAGTCGGACCTGGATTTACTGCCGGGGAAGACTGCAACTGTGTTGTAGAGACAAAGAGAGGACATACACTGGGTAATGTAATCTGGGACGGAAGTGCGATCCCGAATACCGGAGTTCCGGGAAATGTTGGAGGATATTCTATTGAGCGTCTGATCAAAGCATCCGCAGATGGGGTGATCGAACCGAAGGCTGTGATCGGCGATCTGGTACGAAAAGGACAGATCGTTGCAATTACAGGCGGAGAGCCGGTTTATGCGCTGATGGACGGTATCGTTCGCGGAATGCTTCAGCCAGGTGTTCAGGTGACGAAGGGACTGAAGATCGGAGATATTGATGCTCGTGCAAAGCAGGAGCATTGCCGGACAATCTCAGACAAAGCAAGGGCGATTGGTGGCGGTGTTCTTGATGCAGTCTGTAGTTATGAAAAGAGCAGAGGAAAGTATGCACTGATCTTATTGGCAGCAGGACAGAGCGTACGATTCGGTTCAGATAAACTGAAAGCTGTTGTAGAAGGTGAAGCAATGTATGAAAGTGCGATCAGCCGGTTTGAAGCATTTCAGGGATTCAAGTCTTATGTAGTGACAGGAAAAGAAGAGATTACACTTTCAGCAGAGTCAGCAGGCTGCAAGGTGGTATGCAACAAAGAACCGGAGAAGGGAATCTCTCTTTCTGTAAAGCTCGGTCTGACAAAGGCAATCGAGGATGCGGATGAAAATGGAACACCGCTTCGAGGAGTCCTGTTCAGTGTCTGCGATCAGCCAAGATTAAAAAAATCCACGATTCAGAGAATCATAAATACAGCATTTCATAATCCGGGAAAGATCGTTTGTGCAGGAGAAGGAACAAGAAATGGCAATCCGGTCTTGTGGGATAAGAGATTCTTTGATAAACTTTTGGAGTTAGATGGAGATATCGGTGGAAAGAAGATATTGAAAGAAAACTTAGATTCGCTGAAAATTGTGCCGGTACAGGCGGGAGAACTTCAGGATATCGATCGCAAAGAAGATCTCGGAACGGCATAATGATAGAATTGCTGATTGCATATAGTGTGAACAGTAATAAAAATAGCAGCGGTGAGCTGAAAGGAGAATGCAAATGCGGGTAGGAGCAGTGATTGCGGCAGCAGGAAAATCTGGTGGATATAAGAGCTATGATAAGATGAAGTCGGTGGATGGAATCCAGGTTCTGCGTCAGATGATTTTAAATTTCAAGAGAGCAGGCGTGGATGAGATCGTGCTGATCACAGGATACCAGGCGGAGCAGGTGGAGAAGAAACTGGCGAAGCTTGGTGCAGTATTCCTTCGCAGTGAAGATTATGAGAAGGAAGAGATGATCACGTCAGCAGTTCGAGGGATGAACTACCTGAAACCGCGCTGTGAGAAATTCTTCTTCTGTCCGGCAGGAGTTTCTCTTTTCACAGAAGATACCGTACGTGTGTTGATGCAAAAAGCGAAAGAAAATGAAAACGATCATGAGAAAGTCTATGTACCTGTCTGGGAAGAACGAAAAGGACATCCGATCCTGATGGATCGCAGTATGATCGATCAGTTTGCTTCTTATGAAGGTGAAGGTGGACTTAAAGGCGCCATGGATGTGCTGAATGTAGAACGCATTTTCGTTCCGGTGGAAGACAACGGTGTAGCGATTTACTCCGGACAGGGAGAACCTTTCCGTGAGATTTTCAAAGAGAAGGAAAAGGAGAGGAGAATTCGTCCGAGAGTGAAGCTTCAGTTGGAGAAAAATGAGAACTTCTTCGGTCCGGGAATTGTATTCCTTCTGCGTCAGATCGATACACTTGGTTCGGTAAGAGACGCCTGTGCAAAGACAGGAATGTCTTACAGCAAGGGCTGGAGCCTGATCAGAAGTGCAGAGAAAGAACTCGGATATACCGTCGTAGAGCGAAGTCCGGGAGGCAAGCATGGCGGTGTGGCCAATGTAAGCGAAGCAGGGAAAGACATACTCAGAAAATATGAACTGCTGGAAAAAGATGTGGTGAAATATGCAGAGAAGAGATATAAGGATATCTTTGAATCATAATTCAGTCAATGAAAAAAAGTTGTGTAAATCACAACTTTTTTTAGAAAAGCGATTGTTAAAATAAAACAAATCGGTTATAATTAGAACATCATTTAGAAAGAAAAGACAGGAACAATCTTATGAACAAGGCGCCTGTCAGGAGGAGGTAGGATGAAAAAGAGAATTTTAGCAGCAATGATGGCAGCCGTAATGGTGTTTTCTATGGCTGGATGTGGATCCAAAGCCGACGAAAAGACAGACGACACAGCAAAAACAGAAGCAACTGACAACAAAGGCAGTGATGAAGAAGAAACAGAGATCCAGGTATTTATTGCAGCCAGCTTAAAGAATGTAATGGATGAGCTCGCAACACAGTATAACGAAGAACATCCGAATGTAAAGATCACATACAATGCAGACAGTTCAGGTACACTTCTGACACAGATTGAAGAAGGATATGAGTGTGATATCTTCTTTTCGGCAGCACAGAAGCAGATGGACCAGCTTGAGTCCGACGGTCTTGTAGTAGACGGAACAAGAGCGAATGTTGTAAACAACCAGGTAGTAGTTGTGACAAGAAAAGACAGCGGAACAAAGGTAACAGGACTTGATAACTTAAGCGAAGCAGAAAGCTTTGCACTTGCCGGCGGAAGCGTACCGGTAGGTAAGTATACAAGAACCGCACTTATGAATATGGGTGTTCTTCCGAAGGTGGATGATCCTTCAGCAATCACAACAGAAGAAGTATCAGAAGCACTTGACGGACTTGAGATCAGCGAGCAGGACAACGTAAGCAAGGTTCTTTCCGCAGTAGTGGAAGGATCTTGTGAAGTTGGAACAACTTATTACTCTGATACATATGGATTCGAGGACGAACTCGATATTCTTCAGACAGTAGGGTATGATCTGACAGGAAATGTAATCTATCCGATCGCACGTGTAGTAAATGATGAAGCTGATGATGCACAGAACACAGCAGCAGATGATTTCATCCAGTTTGTTTTGTCAGACAATGCAAAGAAAGTATTTGAGTCTTATTACTTCGATACAAATGTAGAAGAAAGATAGTGTGATAGTAACGGATGTGTTACTATAACAGCAGAGTCTGCCAGAAATGAAAAGTTTCGGACAGCCTTTTTCTTATAGTTGTAAAGGAGAGTGAATGATAGAATGGATGAAATGATGGAAATCCTGAAGAATCTGGACTGGAGCCCATTATTTATATCAATAAAAACGGGAATCGTAGCTACGATATTTTCCTTTTTTCTTGGAATCTATGCGGCACGTAAGGTTGTGAAGACAACTCCGGGGAAAAAGGCTATTATAGATGGAATACTGACCTTGCCAATGGTACTTCCGCCGACAGTGGCCGGCTTCTTTCTGTTACTGATCTTCAGCAGGAGAAGACCGTTTGGAATCTTTTTATTTGAAAATTTTGGAATCAAAGTAGTACAGACATGGCTTGGATGTATCATTGCTGCCACAGTAATTTCATTTCCGCTGATGTACAGAAATGCCCGTGCAGCGATGGAACAGATCGATGTGAATCTGATCTATGCAGGAAGGACACTCGGCATGTCAGATACAGAAATTTTCTGGAAAGTAGTGATCCCGACCGCAGGGCCTGGAATCGCATCCGGAACGATTCTAACATTTGCCAGAGCACTCGGAGAATATGGAGCGACATCTATGCTTGCCGGAAATATTCCGGGAAAGACAGGAACAATCTCGCAGAAGATTGCAATGGTCATTCAGGACGGAGACTATATGACAGCGGGCGTGTGGGTTGCGATTGTCATGGTGATTGCATTCCTGGTGATCTTCCTGATGAATCTGATCTCGGGCAAGAAAATGAAGAATGTCAAGAGGTGGTAAGAGATGGCGATAGAAGTAAAGATTCAGAGAAAACGGAATACATTTGAGCTGAACATAGATTTTAAAAGTGATTCTAAACGAATCGGAATCCTCGGCGCATCCGGATGTGGAAAGAGCATGACACTAAAGAGTATTGCAGGAATCGAGCCGCCGGAGAGCGGATTGATCAAAATTGAAGGAAAGACAGTTTACGACAGCGAAAATAAAGTGAATTTAAAACCGCAGAAGCGTAACATTGGCTATCTGTTTCAGAATTATGCACTTTTCCCTACAATGACGGTGGAAAAGAATATCGCCGCCGGATTAAAAGGGAAAAAGCAGGAGAATGCAAAGCGTGTGCGTGAGATGATTGAGAAATTTCAGTTGACAGGACTGGAAAAACGATTCCCGGCAGAGCTTTCCGGAGGCCAGCAGCAAAGAGTTTCCCTTGCGAGAATCATGGCTTACAAACCGGATGTGATTCTCTTGGACGAACCATTTTCAGCACTTGATATGTATCTGAAGGACCGTCTGCAGCAGGAATTATTAGAACTTTTTGAAGATTACGAAGGTACTGTGATCATGGTGTCTCACAGCAGAGATGAAGTGTATCGATTCAGCGAAGAACTGCTGATTATTGACCAGGGGCAGATTGTGGCAGCAGGCAAGACGAAAGAATTGTTCCAGAATCCACAGAGAAAAGAAGCGGCGCGTCTGACCGGATGCAAGAATTTCACAAGAGCAGTTTATGTGGATGAGCATACCGCAGAACTGATAGACTGGGGGATTACGTTGCGTACAGAGCAAAGAAATATTCCAGAAAATATCAACTATATCGGTTATCGTGCGCATGATTTTGTCCCGATCTGGGGAGAAAGTGGAAAGAATCAGATTCCATTTCTATTAGAGAGTAAAGCAGCACTCCCTTTCGAAGATAATTATTATCTGAAACCTGCAAATGAAGAGGCAGATCCGCCGGTGATCTCCTGGTTTGTACAGAGAGAGAATCAGGAGAAGATCCGGGAAAAAGGAATGCCGGATGCGCTGGAGCTGGTGGAGGAAGAAGTGCTGTTCCTGGAATAGCATCTTCCCATATAGATGATTTTTGAGTGAACCGTTACGTTTTGAAAGAAATGTAAAAACTCCTTTTCAGGATATTTACATCAGGGAAAAACTAGTATATAATAAGCACGTTTTTCAAAAACACATCCCGTCCGTTGATTACGAAACAATTCTTGTGAACAGTAATCAACGGACGGGATGTGTTATGTATGTAGTCACTGATAAATACGGAAAAGGAGGAGCAAAATGAAATCAGTACAGAATGATATGACTGTTGGAAGCCCGATGAAGATGATCTTAAGTTTTACATTTCCCATCTTTCTGGGAAATGTCTTCCAGCAGTTTTATAATATGGCGGATGCTGTGATCGTAGGTAAGTTCGTTGGAACGAAAGCGCTTGCAGCAGTTGGAAGCACAGGAACAATCATGTTTCTGATCTATGGATTTGTAGTTGGAATGACAGCCGGATTTACTGTTCTCACAGCACAGAAGTTTGGCGCGGGAGATATGCAGGGGATGCGGCGCACCGTTGCAGGGGCAGGAATCCTTTCGTTGTTGATCGGTCTGTTCCTTACGGTTACCTTTATGTTATTTATGAAACCGCTGTTACATCTGATGCACACGCCGTCTGATATCTTTGCAGATGCATATAAGTATATTATGATCATCAGCGGAGGAATCCTGGCGCAGATGCTTTATAACTTGTTATCCAGTATTTTAAGAGCACTGGGAAACAGTAAGATTCCATTGTACTTTCTGATTATCAGTGCGTTGCTGAATATCGTGTTGGATCTGGTTTTAATCATTGTATTTCAGATGGGCGCACCGGGAGCGGCAATCGCGACGGTAGTGGCACAGGGCATATCAGGTGTACTCTGTCTTATTTATATTATGTGGAAGATTCCGCTTCTTCATCTGAAAAAGGAAGACTGGCATGTTGGCGGGCAGATTTGCGCGATCCAGTTAAAGATCGGACTTCCGATGGCATTGCAATATTCTATCACGGCAATTGGAACTATGATGGTTCAGTCTGCCCTGAATATTTTGGGATCTACGCTTGTGGCGGCATTTACTGCGGCAAGTAAGATTGAGCAGGTTGTGACACAGGCATATGTAGCGATGGGAACAACAATGGCAACTTACGGAGCACAGAATATCGGAGCCGGAAATGTACCAAGAATCCGTCAAGGTTTCAAGGCGTGTACGATTTTTGGTATCGGTTACTCTCTGGTAGCAGCAACATTTATCATGACAGTAGGAAAATACATGACCTATCTGTTTGTCTCAGAGGATGTGGATATTATCATGAGTTCTGTGGATATCTATCTGAAATGTATTGGACTTTTCTTCATTCCGCTTGCAATTGTGAATATCTACAGAAATGGAATTCAGGGACTCGGTTACGGACTGCTGCCGATGATGGCCGGTGTTGCTGAACTGATCGGAAGAGGTGTGGTAGCACGGATCGCAGCAAGAGAGAGAAGTTATCTTGGTGTTTGCCTGGCCAGCCCGGCTGCATGGGTGCTGGCAGGAGGCCTCCTGATCGCGATGTATTATTATATTATGAATGTTCATATGAAGAAGATGTTTGGGGATTATAATCAGAAGGTCTGATTATTTACAATGTGCATTGCATCGCGGCTCGCATTCAACCATTTGGATTTCTCAGTTTCAAAGCGTTCGAAAAGCCAGGCAATGGCTTCATCCATTCCCTCATCGGAGAGCGGAAATGTCTTCTGTTCTTTCTCTTCTTCCGGTGTATCTTCAAAGCACCACGGTTCTGGATAAATGAATACGGTGAAGGTTGTGCTGCTTTTTCCGTCATCTCCGCGAAAGAAATAGCGCATTCCGTGATGTGTACCTGAAAATGGTTCTTTCTTAAGTCCCCCGTAAGGAATCAGTTTTTTATCAATCATAGTAATACAATGTCCTTTCGAAAAAAGTAATTTGTTTTGTTATTGCGTTTTTGAAAAAAGGAAGCCAGAAGTCTGGCTTCCTTTTTATTATAGTGGAATGCGTTTTCTTCTGCAAGAAATGATTTATTCCATAGCTTTTTTGGCAAATTCAGTTGTGACAAGTTTTTCATAAGGAGCGCGTGAATCCAGTTCTCCGGCACTTTCCAGAATATCCTGAAGCAGCTCGAAACTCTCTTTTTCAAATATAAGATCTGCTTTCCAGGTGTCCTGTGTATAATAACGGTTTACAATCGCTGTGATGGTTTTAAGATCTGTTTCAGGAAATTGAGGGGCAATCACGGAAGCAATCTCCTCTGGCGTGTGAAGCTGAACAAAGTCCATACCTTTTTGAAGCGCATTTGTAAAGGATTGGATAATCTCAGGATGTTTGTCGAGATAGCTCTTCTTTGCGCTGTAGGCAGTGTAAGGAACATAGCCGCTGTCAGTACCAAGTGAGGCTACAACATATCCTTTTCCTTCCATTTCCAAAGCGGTTGCACTTGGCTCGAATTCAACAGTAAAGTCTCCACTTCCCTCTGAAAAGGCGGCAGCAGTGGAACCAAAATCAATTCCCTGGTTGATGTTGAGGTCTGTTTGTGGATCAATTCCATTTTTCTTTAAAATATATTCAAATACCATTTCCGGCATACCACCTGTTGTCACTAATACCATGTAAATAATCGTCTGATATCTGTTTCGCAGTGATTTCTGCTGTCAAATCTGGAAGATAGTCTTTGGCAAGCTGTTCTATAGTTTCTTTTGATTTTACAATATTGTATGGCTTCAATGGATTATCTGTGGGTTCAAGAATCCCAAGTCCTTTCATCAGCTCAATATATGGAAGTATACTCTGCTTTGTTTTCTTGAATCCCAAATCAGTAATATGCTCCGACAGATATTTCGCAGAAGTATATCCCCGTTCATCCTCTGCAATTAGTTTCATTACAACCGCAATAATGGTATTTTCTCTGCGATTCATTTCATCTGCAGGACTGTAACTGATCAGATTGGATAATCCATATTTTAATGTGATTTCTGGCATCCCATCTTCGTTCACTACGATTTTTTCAATCAGAAGTTCAATATCTCTTCGATCAAGACTTCCTCCTGCAATGATTTTATCTACCACTTCAAGAGCATTCTTCAATTTATCCTTTACATCCGGCGTTTCTATGGCAGTTTCATTCAGTTCCTTAATCTGCATTTCCAAACCATGAATTTGGGCAAATAAATCTTTCTGCATAGAATCGTAAGTCTCATTGATTAAATCTTCATTTCCTGCAGCGATCGCCAAATCTTTTACTTTCTGGGTAAGCAAAACTTTCAGTTGATTTTTTCGCTCATTGATAGCTGTGTGCAGTTCCAATCGTTTTTCCTCTACCGTTTTCTTTTCTGCTTCAAAATCCTTTAAATCATAAGTTGAAATAACTTCACAGAGAGCATTTCGGCACATCTTAATATAGGTCAGAACATCTTCCATCAAATTCTCTTCTTCAATTAAATGTGCTTTGGAGCAATAACGTCTGCCCTTGGTATTATAAGTGGTACAGATGTAATATTTACGTTCACTGCTGGAAGTCTGGCGTTTAATTGGTGTAAGACGGCTTCCGCAATCCTTACAAAACAGGCAGCTGCCAAAAGGATTCGGAATCTCTGAACCTAACCATTGCCCCCTGCTTCCCCGATAATTGGTACGGTTACGTTTTTCTTTTAATTCCTGTACCAGAGCAAAGGTAGCCTTATCAATAATTGCCGGATGGTGATTCTCAAAAATACATTGTTCTTCTTTTGGTACACGTTTATCTTTTCCATGAACCGTATTTCTTGCACGTTTTTTCAGACGAAATGTACCAATGTAAAAATCATTATCCAGTATTTCTTTTACCATAGCATCTGACCATTTAGAAGCTACTTGTCTTTTGGACAATCTACCTTCTTCTATTTCACGTTCACGCTGTATCATAGATGGAGTCGGTGCACCCTGCTCAGTCAAATATGTGGCAATTTTACGATATCCCGAACCAGATAAATATAAGTCGTAAATCTTTTTAATATATTCCGTTTCTTTCGGTACAATTTCCAGAACAGTTTTATCTTTTTCATTACGGTAATACCCAAACGGTGGTCTGGTAATCAGTGTTCCTTCTTTTTGTCTGGCTCCAATGGCACGTTTGATTTTCTTACTGGTGTCTTTTACATATCGCTCATTAAACCATGTTTTAATGCCAATCGTATCGTCACTGGAATCCATAGAATCATAATTATCGTCAATCACCACCAGATGCTTTCCACGTTCCTGAAATTCGTCCAGAAGCAAAAGAACCTTTGCATTGTGTCTGCCAAGACGTGAAAAGTCTTTAACATATACGGTATCAATATCTTTATCCAAATCCGCCATCATCTGTTGAAATCCCGGTCTGTCAAAGATATAGCCGGAAATGCCATCATCTTCATACCAGCGGTCAATAACCATACCATGATCTGCTGCATACTGGTTGATAATCAGCTTTTGATTTTCTATGGAAACATAATTCCTTTTATCATCGTCTCTGGAGAGACGGACATATCCTGCATTCATAGATGTTCCTTTCTTAAAAATGTAAATTTATTTATTATGCACTATGTAATTATATTATATATTTAAAACTGGAAGATGTATATAGAAAAATCTTAAGATTATTAAAAATAGATAGTATTAGACATTTTTGTTGATTGCGGAAACAGGCAGAATTTGATACAATTTTAGAAATAACAATTTGAGGAGGAAATATGGCATCAAGCAAGGAATACTTAGAGCTTATTTTAGGGTAGCTATCTGAGTTAGAAGAAATTACTTATCGAGCTATGATGGGAGAATTTATTATTTATTATCGTGGCAAGATTGTA
>ENA-OQKH01000127-OQKH01000127.1-human-gut-metagenome-genome-assembly--contig:-NODE-127-length-70472-cov-4.946800_pt1 | contig 70472 bp, 88 predicted proteins | sample MGYA00242645_ERZ504791 | MGnify/ENA primary metagenome ERZ504791 (study PRJEB26092, sample SAMD00036388) | human gut metagenome | host: Homo sapiens | study: EMG produced TPA metagenomics assembly of... | reverse complement strand
TTTTTTTACGGGGTGTGTAACCTAAATATTTATAAAAAAAGTTCCAGCTCCAGCAACACAACCACCGGGACAAGCCATACCTTCAAGTAGATAACCGTCATATTTACCACTTTTTGCTAATTTAAGCATTTTTTTACAATTTGCTAATCCTTCTGCTGATTCCACTAATACTTCACGTTCAGGCTCTTTAGCTTTAATACAATTTACGACTGCTTTAGCAACCCCACCGCTAACGGCAAAACCGCGACCATCACTACTAGCCTGAGTAAATGGATCAGCTTCATCTGGTTTTAAAGAAGCAAAATCAATGCCTTTAGCTTCAAACATTGCGCCAATTTCTTCAAATGTTAAAACAAAATCAACCTCACTTCGTACTGATTTTCTAGAAGCTTCTAGTTTTTTTGCTGCACATGGCCCTACAAAAACAACTCGGCTATTAGGATGTTTTTCTTTTATCAAACGAGCGGTTAATACCATTGGTGTTAAAGCCATTGATATATAAGATTTAAATTCCGGGAATTCTTTTTTGGCCATCATTGACCAAGAAGGACAACATGATGTTGCCATAAACGGTTGCTGAGCAGGTACTTTTTCTAAAAAGTCCTTTGCTTCATCAATTGTACATAAATCAGCCCCAATGGCAACCTCAACCACATCCTTAAAACCTAATTGCTGCATTGCTTTTTTTAAAACTTCTGGTGTGACTTTAGGACCAAATTGTCCAATAAATGCAGGAGCTACTGCTGCAATAATTTCATCACCGGCCTTAATTGCTTGAATTAATTGGAAAATTTGACTTTTATCAGCAATGGCCCCAAAGGGACAGCTAACTAAGCACATTCCACAAGAGACGCATTTATCATAATTAATATGGGCATTACCATATTCATCAGTTTCAATAGCATCCATTCCACAAGCCTTAGCACATGGTCTTTCTCTTTTTAAAATTGCATCATATGGACAATTAGTTTTACAAAGACCACATTTAATACATTTATCTTGATCAATATATGCTTTCCCGTCTTTAAAGCTGATTGCATTTTTAGGACAAACTTCGATACATGGGTGCGCTAAACAGGCCTGGCAGCCACTACTGACCTCAAATTTCTTTTCTGGACATTTATTACAGGCAAATTTAATAATGTTGATTAATGGTGGTTCGTAATATTTGTCGGCAATAATACTTTCTTCAATCCCTTTAGATATTGGTGCTGGTTCATCAATAGGGCGCAATGATAATCCCATCGTTAAACGAATTCTTTCACCGACAATAGCCCGTTCCAAAAAAATACTGTCACGATAAGTTGCGACTTCTCCAGGAATTACTTTATAGGGTAAATTTTCGATACGACTATAATCATTCCCCTCATAGGCTAACTTTGCAACTTCAACAAAAACTTTACGTCGAATTTTAGTTAATGATGAATAAATTCCTCTCATAGTGTTTCCTCCATATTATTTATAACTATATTTTACTCCAAAGTGCAAGTTTATAAAAGTGAACTGTAGGATATTTATATAAAAATAAGTTATTCGTAAGATAATTGGTTGCTTTTAATTGACAATTCAGTATAATGATTACGAAGTAGGTGAAAAGACATGGAAAGATTACAAAAAGCAATTGCGGCAAGTGGTTATACTTCGCGAAGAAAAGCGGAAGACTTGATCGTTCAAGGAAAAGTTGAAGTAAATGGCAAAGTCGTTACTGAATTAGGAACCAAAGTAAAACAGGGAGATTTAATTACAGTTGAAGGAAAGCCGTTGGTTGGTGAAAATAAAGTATATTATGTTTTTTATAAACCTAAAGGGTGTGTTTGTACTTTAGATGATGAATTTGACCGACCTATTATTACAGATTATTTTACTGAAGTTAAAGAAAGAATTTATCCAGTTGGAAGACTAGATTTTGATACAACGGGATTAATTATTATGTCTAATGATGGAGAATTTGCTAATATGATTATGCATCCTCGTTCACATTTAGAAAAAATTTATGAAGTATCTATTAAAGGTTTAATTACTGGACCAACTTTAAATAAACTGGAAAAGGGTGTTTATTTAGAAGGGGTTAAAACTTTACCATGTAAGATTAAAGTCGTTGACAAAGATACCGAACATAAAACCACAATGCTGAAAATAAAGTTAGTAGAAGGTAAAAACCGACAAGTTAAGAAAATGTTTGAGAGTGTAGGACATCCGGTTAAAAGATTGCATCGTGTAAGTATTGGTGGAATTAATTTAAAAGGGCTAACACCAGGAAGATATCGTATTTTAAAACCGCAAGAAGTAAAAGATCTAAAAAAATTAGTTAATACGGATAAGTAGATCACTTATCCGTATTTATTTTGACAATTATTTTAATTTGTTTGGTGCATACTGTATTTTGGGTGATGAAAATGAGAATACAAATAGTTGAACCACAAAATAAAATTGAATGTGGAATATGCAAAGCCGAGGGTGATTGGATCAAACGAATAAATGTACGGGGGATTCAAGCTTTATATTGTATCAAGTGTGACACAGTGACAATGTTTAATAAGATGCCATCAAAGTTTGTTTATAAGGCATTAAAAAAAGAAACCGAAAATATTCGGATGGCTTATAATTTAAAACAAGACGAAAAAGTTAAATAAACAAATTAGTTGACTTTAATCAATAAATGAGTAGAATTAGTATAGTAAATAGATGCGATGATTTAGGATATGTCTAGATAATACTTTGATTCAGAGAAAAGACGGGTGGTGCAAGTCTTGATAAGGTTATTTAGGTACTCCCTAATATGCAACACTCGAAAGAGAATGTCGGTAGTGCGTTATAGCTTTGAGGTTATTTCGATAACAAATTAAGGTGGTACCACGATACTCTCGTCCTTTGGATGAGAGTTTTTTTATTAAAAAACAGTAAAGGAGAAAAATAATGATTGATTTTAAAGAAGACGAAAAACTAAGTGTATTAAATCACTCTTGTGCTCATGTAATGGCACAAGCAATTAAACATCTTTATCCTCAAGCTAAATTTTGGGTTGGTCCAGTTGTTAGTGAAGGATTCTATTATGATGTTGATTTAGGAAATGATGTAATCAAAGATGAGGATATTCCTAAAATCGAAAAAGAAATGAAAAAGATTTGTAAAGATGGCAAACGTATTACTCGCCAAGAAATTTCTAAAGAAGAAGCCTTAGAAATGTTCAAAGATGATGAATATAAAATAGATTTGATCAATAATTTTGAAAATGATACAACTATTAGTTGTTATCGTCAAGGAGATTTTGTTGATTTATGTAGAGGTCCGCATGTTGAAACAGTTAAAGCTTGTAAGAACTTTAAATTGACTAAACATTCAGGTGCGTATTGGAAGGGTGACAAAGAAAATAAGGTACTACAAAGAATTTATGGTGTTTGTTTTGAAACTTCTGAAGACTTAGCTAAACATCTTGAATTATTGGAAGAGGCAAAACGGCGGGATCATAAGAAGCTAGGTAAAGAACTAGGATTATTTATGATGAGTGAATACGCTCCTGGGATGCCATTTTTCTTACCGAAAGGAATGATTTTAAGAAATACTTTAGAACAATTCTGGTACGAAGAACATGCTAAAGAAGGATATGAATTCATTAAAACACCAATTATGATGTCACGTGAATTATGGGAAACTAGTGGTCATTGGGAAAATTATAAAGAAGATATGTATACTAGTATGGTTGATGACCGTGAATTTGCAATTAAGCCTATGAACTGTCCAGGAAGTTTGTTAGTATATAAAAATTCCTTACATTCATACAAAGATTTACCATTAAGAATGGGTGAACTAGGTCAAGTTCATCGCCATGAAGCTAGTGGAGCCTTGAATGGTTTATTTAGAGTACGTACTTTTACTCAAGATGATGCACATATCTATATGACACCTGATCAAATTGAAGGTGAAATTATAAGGTTGATTAATTTCATTGATCGTGTTTATGGAAGCTTAAATTTAAGTTATGAAATTGAATTATCTACCCGTCCCGAGAAGAAATATATTGGTGATTTAGCAATCTGGGAAAAAAGTGAAGCTGCTTTAGCTGCCGCTTGTAAAGCAGCAGGTAAGGATTATAAAGTAAATCCTGGAGATGGTGCTTTCTATGGACCAAAACTCGATTTCCATGTTAAAGATTCATTAGGGAGAGTTTGGCAATGCGGAACAATTCAATTAGACATGAATTTACCAGAGAGATTCGATATTACTTATATTGATGATAAAGGTGAAAAAGTTCGTCCAGTTATGCTGCATCGTGTTATCTTTGGATCGATTGAAAGATTTATTGGAATTTTAATTGAGCATTTTGCTGGTGTGTTCCCATTATGGTTGGCACCTGTTCAAGTTAAAGTATTGCCGGTTAATAATGAGTATCATTTAGACTATGCTAAAGAAGTAACTGAGTTATTAAAGGATAAAGGCTTTAAAGTTGAACTGGATGCTCGTGAAGAAAAATTGGGTTATCGAATTCGTGAGGGACAAATGGAAAAGGTACCTTATTTATTAGTATTAGGTAATAATGAACGTGATGAAAAAACTGTTACATATCGTAAACATGGAGAGCAAAAACAAATTACTGTTCCATTTGATGATTTTGTCGCAATGCTAAATCAGCAGATTGTTGATAAAAAATAGTAAACACTTAGCAAATTAAATTTGCTAAGTGTTCTTTTTGGTTTGATAAACTTCTATTTTATAGATGCGTAATTAAAATTATTAGAATAAATTTACATTATTTATATTTCGAAGAAAGATATAGATGTGATATAATTAAAATATTGAAAAGAGGGATAAAAAGATGAAATATTATTTAGCAATGGATGTTGGTGGAACGTCAATAAAATATGGTGTTGTCAATGATCAGGGAAAAATCATTAATACTGATAAAATCGTAACGCCCGATTCACTAGAAAAAATGTATCAGGCAATGGGTGAGATTTATCATAATTGTAATTATGAAGTAGCGGGAATTGCATTAAGCATGCCAGGTGCCGTTAACAGTGAAGTTGGGAATATTGAAGGAGCAAGTGCTTTAGATTATATCCATGGGCCGAATATCAAAGAGGATCTACAAAAACGCTTCAACACAAAAGTTTCAATTGAAAACGACGCTAACTGTGCAGCATTAGCAGAAGTTTGGAAAGGATCTGGAAGTGATGTGGATGACTGTATGTTCATTGTTAGTGGCACTGGGATAGGTGGTGCTGTTGTTAAGGATCGAATGATTCATAAAGGAAAACATCTTCATGGCGGTGAATTTGGCTATATGGTGGCCTTAAATGATCTTGATAATGATTCCTATATTTCTTGGTCTACTGCAGGATCTACAGTTGCAACAGTAAAAGGGGTTGCTAAAGAATTGGGAGTTGATTATCAAACTTTAGATGGTAAAGTGATTTTTGATCAAGCACAAGATAACCCTATTTATCAAAAATATGTTGATCGGTACTATAGTGTCTTAGCAATGGGGATATATAATCTTCAATATGTCTATGATCCTGAAAAAATTATTATTGGTGGAGCAATTAGTGTACGACCTGATTTAATTGAACAGATTGAAAGTCGTTTAGAAAAAATATATGATAGTATTCCTGTTGCAAAAATTCATCCTAAAGTAGTTAAATGCCGTTTTGGAAATGAAGCAAATTTAATTGGAGCAGTTTATCACTTTATTCATAGCTAGTCATTAAGAATTCATATTATTGTATTAAAATATTATTAAATAAAACAAGGGGAGGTAAAAAAATGAAAAGAGAAGCACCAAAAATCAACACACAGCTAAGAAGCCATACAATTATGGTACCAGAGTGTATCCGCAATGCCAGTGGAATAGTTATTAATGGCAAAAGAATTAAATCATTATTATTCTCAACAGATGTTGCAGTAATATCCAATTGTAATGCTGATGCTGTAATCGCGGTTTATCCATTTACCCCAACTATGCAAATTACTAATTCAATTATCGATGTAGCACAACGTCCTGTTTTTGCGGGCGTTGGCGGTGGAACAACAGCAGGACCTCGAGTACGGGAGATTGCTTTGGATGCAGAATTACATGGTGCAACTGCAGTTGTTTTAAATGCACCTACAAAAACTGAATTTATTCAAGAATTATCTGATTATGTTGATATTCCAGTAGTATTATCAATCGTTTCTTTAGATGAAAATCTTGAGGAACGCATGTTACATTCTGGAGCGACAATTGTTAATGTTTCGGGTGGTAAGAATACTGTTGCAATCGTCAAAGCATTAAGAGAGATTTCTCAAGATTTTCCAATCATTGCTACCGGTGGACCTAATCTTGAAACAATTCAGGCAGTTATTGAAGCAGGTGCAAATGCCATTACATATACACCGCCTTCAAATGGTGAAATTTTTAAAGCGATGATGGAGGACTATCGACAGCGTTGCCAACATCAATGATTTGTTTTGGGTAGATTGATATCTACCTTTTTTGTTGTTCAAACTGGTATTTTATTGTACAATAGTTGCTGAGGTGTAAAAAATGAAACAATATCTAGATATGTGTAAATATGTATTAGAAAACGGAGAAAATCGCGAGGATCGAACAGGAACAGGAACACGTAGTGTTTTTGGATATCAAACTCGTTATGATTTGAGAGATGGTTTCCCGTTGATGACAACTAAAAAAATGTTTTTGCGGCCAATTGCTGAAGAATTATTGTGGTTTATTAAGGGTGATACAAATATCAAGTATTTAGTTGATCGCAATGTCAAAATATGGAATGAATGGCCATATGAAGATTTTAAGAAATCACCTGATTTTAATGGTGAAACAATTGAAGAGTTTGTAGAAAAAATTAAGACAGATGATGAATTTGCAAAAAAACATGGTGATTTAGGGCCGGTATATGGCGCTCAATGGCGTGATTTTAATTATGAAGGGGTTGATCAGTTAGCAAAATTAGTTGATAGTCTGACTAACAATCCTTTTTCAAGAAGACATATTATATGTGCATGGAATCCAGCACAAGTAGATAATATGGCGCTGCCGCCATGTCATGCATTTTTACAGTTTTATGTTAGTGCAGATAAAAAATATCTGTCTTGTCAACTATATCAACGTAGTGCGGATATTTTTTTAGGGGTACCGTTTAATATTGCTTCGTATGCTTTAATGACGGAAATGTTAGCGAGAACTTGTGGATATGAAGCAAAAGAATTTATCCATACGATTGGTGATGCTCATATTTATAAAGATCATTTTGAAGTAGTTAAACAACAAATTGCAAGAGAACCATTACCAAAATGTAAATTAGTATTAAATCCAGATGTGAAATCAATTTTTGATTATAAGATTGAAGATATTAAGATAGAAGATTACCAAAGTCATGGTAAATTAGTTGGAAAGGTAAGTGTATAATGATAAATATAATTGTTGCAACAGATGAGGATCTGTTAATTGGAAAGAAGGATTCACGAAATGGAATGCCTTGGAATGTTCCGGAAGATTTACAACATTTTAAGGCAACGACTTTAAATAAAACAATTTTGATGGGATTGACTACATATCAGGCAATCGGACGTCCTTTGCCTAATCGTAAAACTATTGTTGTTAGTTTTGAACCGTTTGAAGATGAACGAGTAGAAGTGAGAAGCTCATTAGAAGAAGTAATAGAAGAATACCGTAGTAGTGGTGAAGATTTATTTATTTCGGGTGGAGCTTCAATTTATAAACAGTGTTTACCAATTGCAGACCAGTTGTTAATCTCAAGGATTCCTGGAAAACATGAAGGTGAAACATATTTTCCTAATTTTGATGAATACGGTTACAAATTGGTTGCTCAAAAACCATTTGAGACATTTACATTAGAAACATATAAGCGAGGATAATTAAATGAAGAGAATTGCATTGATTGTTATTCGTGTTATTTGGCGGTTACCATATTGGTGGGGATATAAAGTCAATAAGTATAAACATATTGATAAATATTCTGCTGATGAACGCTATGGGTTTATACATCAAGTTGTAGCAATTGTAACACGCAAAGCAAGGGTAGAGCTAGAGTGTTATGGGGTAGAAAATTTACCCAAGAAATCTGGTTATTTTGTTGCCCCTAATCATCAAGGATTGTTTGACCCGCTAGCAATTTTTCAAACCCATAGTCGTCCAATTCGAGCAATCGTAAAAAAAGAATTGGCATCAGTCATTTTAGTAAAGGATGTTATTAAGATGCTGGAATTTATTCCGATGGATCGCAGTAATGTTCGAGAAAGTGCAAAAATCATTAAATATGTTGCTAATGAAGTAGCGGCGGGAAAAAACTTTTTTGTTTTTCCAGAAGGGACAAGAAGTAGAGACGGCAATAATATTTTAGAATTTAAAGGGGGAACTTTTAAAATTGCGACTAAAGCAAAAGCACCAATTGTGCCGGTAGCTTTGATTGATTGCTATAAAGTATTTGATAATAATACGATAAAAAAAACAACAGCTCAAATTCATTATTTAAAACCAATTTATTATGAAGAATATAAAGATCTTCATACTAACGATATTGCTAAATTAGTTCATGATCGGATTGAAAAATGTATTAAAGAAAATGACAAAGGATAGAAATATCCTTTGTTTTATGTTATAATCTATTTAGAAAATATTCTAAATAGATTGGAGTGATGATTGTGGGGTTTGCAGAAACATTTAAGGCACTTTCAGATCCGGTTCGTCGTGAAATATTGGTGTTACTTAAAGATGGTAAACTCTCAGCAGGAGAAATTGCAGGATGTTTTGAAATGACTCAAGCAACAGTATCTTATCATTTATCAAAATTAAAACAAGCAGATTTGATTTTTGAAAATAAATACAAAAATTATATTTATTATGAAATTAATACTTCTGTTTTTGAAGAAGTAATGTTATGGCTTAGCCAATTTGGAGGATTTAAAGATGAAACTTAAAACGGCATTAATTACATGCGGAGTATGTTTGCTGCCGATTCTATTTGGACTAATTATTTATGATTGCTTACCAGCACAAATGCCAATTCATTGGAATATAGCAGGTGAAATAGATAATTATGCTAGTAAAGAGATTTTTGTTTTTCTATTACCGATATTGATGAGTGGAATTCAACTATTGTGCTTGTTTATGATGCAAATGGATCCTAAATACAAGAATTATTCATCTAAGATGTTAAAAATTGTTGTTTGGATAATTCCAACGATAACAATTGTTTTAGAAGCAATAACATATGCAATCGTATTTGGATATGAAATCTCAATTAATATAGTTGTTCCAATATTTTTAGGAATATTATTTGTTATTTTAGGGAATTATTTACCTAAATGTCGTCAAAATTTTACTATGGGCTACCGATTACCATGGACTTTGAATGACGAGGATAATTGGAATAAAACAAATCGTTTAGCTGGGTATGTAATGGTCCTTGGGGGTATTTTAATTATTATTATGAGTTTCTTTGATCTGGCTTTTTGGGCAGTAATTTTGTTTGTTGGAGCGATTTTAATAATCCCTTCAGTGTATTCATTTTTACTCTATCGAAAAAAATAATAAAATAGATGATTCGATACATTTTTATTTAAAGAATTAAATAGAAATGTATCTTTTTAGATGCTTTGTTTTTTTATTTGAAGTACAATAAGAGTAGGAGATGATAATATGGGAAAATTGGAGGATTTACCAAATATTGGTAAGGTAGTAGCACAACAGCTGATACAAGTAGGAATTGATGATCCGATAAAACTGAAAGAAGTTGGAGCAAAAGAGGCATGGTTAAAAATACAGCAAATCGATGAATCTGCATGTATTCATCGCTTATATGCACTAGAGGGGGCAGTTGAGGGAATTAAAAAAACGCAATTAGATTATGAAACGAAAGCAGAATTAAAGCAATTTTATAATGAGCATAAGTTATGAAAATATTAGTTAATGGTATTGAGTTATTTTATGAAATATCGGGTCAGGGACGGCCGCTTATTTTAGTTCATGGTAACGGTGAGGATCATCATATTTTTGATGCATTAGTGGCCAAATTGAAAAATCACTATACTTGTTATTGTGTTGACAGTCGTGGGCATGGTTTAAGTTCTAGTGTAGCTGTATATAGTTATCAATCAATGGCTGAGGACATAATTGAGTTTATTAAAAGCTTAAAATTATCGGAGGTTGCCTATTATGGTTTTAGTGATGGGGGAATCGTCGGATTATTAGTAGCGAGCCAAAGTAAACTGATAAAATATTTAATGATTAGCGGTGCTAATGCTGACCCTGATGGCTTAAAAAATTGGGCTTATTATTTGATGAAAATACAGTATTATTTAAAAAAAGATGTAAAGATTAAAATGATGCTGGAACAACCACATATTAATGAATATCAATTGGCTAAGATAACTGCAAAGACGCTAATTTTGGTAGGAAGTGATGATATGATCAAAGAATCTCATACGTTATATCTCGCTCACAATATAAGTGGAAGTCAACTAATGATCTTGCCTAATGAAAATCATAGTAGTTATATTATTAATAGTGCAAAACTTGCGCCAATTATTTTGGCATTTTTAAAAGTCGCTTAATGAGGTGAATACAATTTTTTGGACGCTAAGTTAGTTATATTATTAATAAGGATTGATTCTTGTTAAGTAGACAAATGAAATAAATAAAAAGTGTGAGATGTTTTACTGATTTGGTGAAATGTCTTTTTTATATCAGTATATAATTATTGTGTAAAATTCTTAAATTATCGAAATACTCTTGAATATGTATATCTTCTTTTATAGGATACTGAGTTGGTTCCTTGACTGTATCTAAAGCTATAAAGCGTACTTCTGGTGGTGTTATATTTTTGAATCGTTCTTGTAACTTTTGTTATTGTAGAAATTTATATAGGAATTAATGGATTCTTTTAATCCTTCATAAACATGAAATTTCTTTAAATCATGCACATTGTGCTTTCCTAGCTTATACCCTTTTGATAATGAAATAAGTAATATTCCTTGTATTTGTTTAATATAGATACCAATTTTTTGCTCTGTTGTTGGCTTTGCTATAATAAAAACCCCAAAAGTTGGTTATATCCAGCTTTCGGGGTTTGCTTCACAATGTGACTTTTTTAAATAGGCATTTAATTCTTCAATATTTGGTAAGCCTTCGTTATCTCCAAGTGTTTGAACTTGAATCGCGCCAATTGCATTCGCACGAATCAACATATCTTTACTACATAATGCTTCCAAATGACCTGAAATAATTCCTGCTGCAAAGCCATCTCCAGCACCAACTGTATCAATCACTTTTTTTACATTAAATCCAGGAACTGTTAAAGTTTCATTTTTACTGCTGTAATAAGCACCTTGGGAACCAAGCTTTATTACGAGTTCATCACAGCCTAGCTGGTGATAATATACAGCGATTTTTTCAGGATCATCACTGCCCATGAGAATTTTTCCTTCGTTATTGCCTGGTAAGAACATATTACAATATTTGGCCATTTCATTAGTGGTATCGATCATTGTTGTTTGATTAGGCCAAAGAGATGGTCTTAAGTTCGGATCAAATGAAATATAAAGACCGGCTTCACGAGCTTTTTTTACAAGCCTTAAACTAGTTTCTCGAGTTTTAGAAGACAGTGCTAGGGGGATACCTGTAATATGTAATTGGTCAAAGTCATTTAAATTGATTTGATCAATTAGATTAGTGTCAATATTCGAAAAAGCAGAACCTTGACGATAATAGTAAATATCAGGATCACCCTCAATAACTTGATTTTTCATCATCATTCCAGTTGGAAAAAGACTATTATAGTAAACTAATCTTGTATCAATTCCTTCTTGATAAAGCTTTTTTTTAATGTAATGACCCCATGGATCATCACCTAAAACAGTTAAATACGTAGCTTGATGCCCTAGTCTTGTTAATCCGATAGCAACATTAACCTCGGCTCCAGCTAGTGTCTTTTTAAACATCTCGGCTTCATCTAATGAATCATACGATGTTGTTGTAAGCAGAGCCATTGGCTCTCCAAATAGTAATATTTTTTTCATTTTATCCCTCCAGACATAAATGACATTTACAACCGCTTATTAGTTCATTAAAATAGATAAATTCGATTTTATTTTTATGGTTGTAACGAGCAGTTTGCATATCAAAAGTATAACCTTGTTTTTCTAGAAAGAATATTGCCCGTTCAATACTCTTGGTTGACAAACATAGGTGGTGCAGGGAACCACTAGGCGTATCAAACATAAATTCTATTTCATCTACCATTCTTGAAATAGAAAGATTTTTTTGATGAGGACTATTGATTAGAGCCGCTAATTGAGCACCTCGATCACCAGCTCCGATTCCAACATGATGAAATTTAATATCTAGCATGGTTTTAACTGCTTGTTTAGTAATAGCAGTAATTTCATCCCATTTATGTTCTTTAATTAATTCATCGCTGACCATCCAAGTCCCGCCACAAGCAATAATTTTATCAAATGCTAAATATTCAGTTAAATTACTAGTGTTTATTCCGCCGGTTGGCATGAATTTTAAGTTGCAATATGGCGCTGACATTGCCTTGATTGCGGGAAGCCCACCATTTGCTTGAGCTGGAAAGAATTTTACTACATCTAGGCCTAATTCAATCGCCTGCTCCATATCACTTGGGTTGGCACAACCAGGTAAAATAGGAATATCTTTATCAAGACAATATTGAACGGTCTTGGGATTAAGACCGGGTGAAACAATAAATTCACTACCAGCTTCAATTGCTGAATTTACTTGTGCTGGATTTAAAACTGTACCAGCACCAATAATCATTTGTGGACAAGCTTTCTTCATAGCTATAATTGCTTCTTTGGCACATGCAGTTCGGAAAGTTACCTCAGCAACTGGTAGACCGCCTTCGCATAAAGCTTTGGCAAGATATGGAGCATCTTCTAAACACTCTATTTTAATTACTGGAACTATACCATATAATGATATATCGTTGATTATTTTATTCATGTTATTATCCTTTCATTTTTCCGCCATTCATTGGTGAAGTAGCAAGTTTTGTGTAGATTGATAAAATTCCATTTTTATATTTTGGTTCTTTTGGCTTCCATTTAGCATGGCGCTCCTTTAATATTTTTGTAATTTCTTGTGAGGTACGTTGTTTTCCTTCAATTCCAATAATTTCTAATCGACGTTGAGGAACATCAATTTTGATCAAGTCATTTTCCTCGATTAAAGCAATTGGTCCTCCCTCACTAGCTTCTGGTGAGACATGACCAATAACTGGTCCTTTGCTAGCTCCAGAAAAACGTCCATCAGTAATTAGTGCAATACTCTTGGCTAGTTCCTGATCAGAACTAATGGCTTCACCAGTATAGAACATTTCAGGCATTCCACTACCTTTAGGTCCTTCGTAACGAATAAATACTGCATCACCGGGTTTGATTTGTTTTTTGATGATCGCGTCAATGGCTGCCTCTTCGCTATCAAATGGGCGGGCCCTAAGAACAGCTTGCATCATTTCTTGAGGACATGCTGAATGTTTGATTACTGCTCCATCTGGTGCTAAATTCCCTTTTAAAATGGCAATTGTTCCATCTTTTCCAATGGGATCATCATATGGTCTAATAATATCAGTGCTTTTTAGATTGATCTTATCCAAAAATGTTTGGCAATTTTCATAGTAACCATTATTTTTTAATTCTTCCAAATTTTCACCTAAAGTTTTACCAGTAACTGTCATTACATCTAAATTAAGATTCTCTTTAATTGCTTCCATGACCGCTGGAACACCACCCGCATAGTAAAAATATTCAGCCGGGTATTTTCCTGCAGGACGAATATCAAGAAGATAATGTGCATTTTGATGCATCTGATCAAATAAATCAGCATTTAGATCAATTCCAAACTCACTTGCAATAGCTGGTAAGTGTAACAGTGAATTAGTACTTCCAGAAATTGCTGCATGAACCATAATTGCATTTTCAAATGATTTCATGGTGACAATATCGCGAGCTGTTAAATCCATTTTGGCTAATTTAATTATTTGTTTTCCTGCTTTATAGGCCTGCTCTTTTAAATCTTTACAAGTAGCTGGCATTAATGCTGTACCAGGTAACATCAATCCTAATGCTTCGGTCATAATCTGCATTGTTGAAGCAGTCCCCATGAAACTACAAGCTCCACAGCTTGGACAGGCATGATGCTGATAATACTCAAATTGCTCTTTGGAGATTTCGCCACGTAAATACATGGCACTATATTTTCCGATTTGTTCTAAGGTTAGCATATCTGGACCAGCTTCCATTACACCTCCAGTTACAAAGATACAAGGATTGTTAATTCTTCCGGCTCCCATTAAGTGAGCGGGCATACCTTTATCACAACTTGCAACAAAAACACTGCCATCAAAGGGAGTTGCATTATTGTGAATTTCAATCATACCAGCAATCATATCTCTAGATGCTAGAGAATAATTGATACCGTCATGCCCTTGTGCCTCACCATCACAAATATCGGTAGTGAAAAATTTTGAGGCTTTAGCACCATGATCATTGATCCCTTTTTCAACCTCATAGACTAGATCTAAAAGACCAACACTTCCGGGGTGGGAGTCACCGTAAGTACTTTCAATCATAATTTGAGGTTTGCTTAGATCGGCAACACTCCATCCAGTACCAATCCTTAGTGGATCAATTTCAGGTGCAATTTTACGTAATTCTTGTGATTTCATTTTATCCTCCTATGACGTATGACGTCTTAAATATAATTTAATTCTAAAAGGCTTGATGATGTTTGTCAATAGCGTTAATTAAAATTGACAAAAATAATAAAATGTGTAAGAATTTATAGGCGAGGCGAGAAAATGAAAAAATTAGGAAGTAAAAAAACGCTGCCAGAGTTGGCAGTAGAGCAAATTATTGGCTATATAAACGAAAATGGTCTTCAACCAGGTGATCAATTACCTAATGAAGTTGACTTAATGAATAAACTTAAAGTTGGACGTGGAACGATCCGTGAAGCGATTAAAAGTCTAAATTCAAAAGGAGTCGTAATAATTAAACGTGGGATTGGAACTTTTGTGGCTGATCAGCCAGGAATCAGTGATGATCCACTGGGGTTTACTTTTGAAACTGATAAAACTAAAGTTTTAATGGATGCTTTGGAGGTCCGATTGTTGATAGAACCGCAAATGATTATTAAAACAATTGATAATATTAGTGCAAAACAACTTAAGGAATTATCAGACTTAGCTGATGAAATTGAAAGCTTAATTAACAAAAATAAAGATTATACTGTACAAGATATTGAATTTCATACTTTATTAGCTCGGGTTAGCGGTAATCGGGTTATTGGAAAATTAATTCCAATTATTGCTGGAGCGATTGAACAAGCTATCGATGTAACTGATAAATCCCTTGTCCAAGAAACAATTATTACACATCGTTTGATTGTTGAAGCTGTTGCTAATAAAGATAAAGAAGGAGCTAGTAAAGCGATGGCTAGACATATCCAAGATAATATTGATATATTAAAGACAATTTAAAAAAAGCTTAGTAAAGATGAGATATCGCCTAAAGTTAGATTCGATAACTAACGATCGGAGATTGATTGAATAAACTAAGCATTTTTATTTATAAGGAAATTACTTACAAATAGATAACTAATCAATGCTGCAAGGAATTTGAATGGGGCATAATAAAGAATAGGGATAACCAAGGGGAAAATATTTAGTAGTACATCGATAATTTACTAATTTATGATAGAAAAAATAACCTAAAGTAATAAAGAAAGAGGCACAGCTAGGCGGCATAAACCGTTGTTAATAAGGATATATAGATTAAAATTAAGTGGTTTGAATAATTTGCTATGAATAACAATTACTTTAATTGCTATGGGTCGGCGGATTAAATTAATACTTTTATTTTCTATGGAACTGATTCTCCTTTTATCTATTGTAGGCACAAAAAAGAAAGCAATTACTATTTGCTTTCTATAAGACGATTAATTCTTTTCTGTTTTTCACTGGTTAAAAGGGCCTCAGGATCATTAAGGTATTGGATTAAAAGGTCAGCATTTTTTATTAATTCGCTATATTTATCATCAATTCTTTCTTTATTTGAATGATTTTTTATTGCTGTTACAATAGTATCTATTTCATTTGCTGAAAAGAGTTCATCTTTTTTTAATAGTTCTGAGGCAATTAAACTACTACGATTAGCGTGATCAAAGCTAGAATTCAATTTATATGTAGCAAGATCATGTAAAATGCCGATTGTTGCAGCAATTTCTATATTTAGGTTATTTTGGATTGCTAGATATTTCATCATTGCAGCAACGCTAAATAGGTGTTCTAAACCATGTTTACGCTTATTACCAAAGCAATTAGTGTTTAAAATTTGATAAACTTCGTCCTTGATTATCTCATATCTTCTCATCGTCTTAACCCCTTTGGAAAAAGATTTTTTACTTGATTGTTACTTTCTTTGTAAAATGCTAATGGATAACCATCGACAAGAATCAAACCATAACCTTTTTGGTTATTACCGATTAGAGTTTCTCCGTGAAGATATTTGGAAATATTTAAATCATCAGCTTTAAAGTTATAATAGCGTTTAACATCTTCTTTTTTTAAAGAAAGAGCCAGAGAATGACTTGGTTCAAAACGCCCTTTTTTACATTCTCCTAAATATAAACCATTACGTAAGACTTTTGTCCCCTTTAGATCTGGGAATTGCGGTAAAATTGCATAAATATGGTTATTAGAATTATATAAATATTGGGGGACTGGAAGGTTTAAGTTATTGTGATAAAATTTAGTAACAAGATTTAATTGATCTTTAGTAACATTCGGTTTTAAGAAATTTATTTTTTTTGTTGAACCATTAGTATGTTTTTTCAAAAGAGCAATAAATTGCCCCTCACCTTTATTAAGATGAGGATACATTCGGACAACTTTATCATTCTGATAACCAGAAGCCATTCCTGGCTGTTTTTTTATTTCTAATAACTCCATTTGTAAATCATTGGTCATATATTTAACTTGATCTTCATTTTCTTCAAGCGAATAGGTACAAGTGGAGTAAATTAGAATACCTTCATCTTTAAGCATTTGATAAGCGCTGTTAATTAAATTTCTTTGAATATAAGCACACTCATTTACTTTTTCAATTGACCAGGTCTCTACTGCTTGATCAAGTTTACGAAACATTCCTTCGCCTGAGCAAGGAGCATCAAGGATGATCTTATCAAAAAAATTATTAAAATACTTTTCTAGTTTAACTGGGTCGCTATTAGTTACAATTGTATTTTGAAGACCAAAACGTTCAACATTTTCAGATAAAATACCAGCTCTAAGTTTATTGATGTCATTAGCAATCATTAAACCAGCACTACTTAACTTACTAGCTGTAAAGCATGTCTTTCCACCAGGCGCGGCACACATATCTAGTACATAATCGTCATGATCAAAGTCAAGGCAGTTAGCTACTGCCATAGCACTTGGTTCTTGAATGTAATATAAACCACAGTTAAAATAAGGATGTTTTCCTAACTGATAATTTTCATAATCATAAAAATAAGCATCATTGATGTAGGGATGTTTGGTTAAAAATGCTGAATTTAAATGTTCAATACTTCCATGCTTTAGGGGATTTAAATAAAAACTTTTAATAGGTTTTTGATTTAATGCGGATTCAAATGCAGGATAGTCATTCTGTAAAAGCTTTTGCATTCGTTGTTCAAATAGTTTGTTCATAGTTCACCTCTTTTTTATTATACAAGAATTATAAATAAAAAGACAAGCATCGCTTGTCTTTAATTATTTTTCATTAATAATATGACTTAATTCAGCCAGTCGATTTGCTAAACGGCTTAATTCTTGAATTGGGGCTTCAAGATATAAATCAACATCAATTTTCTTTATTGCTTCTTCGTGTTTAGCGTTTTCTTGTAAACCGACTAATGTTTCTGTTGTAGCGTCTAATGAAGTAGTAATTTCATTTAATTCGCTAATAATGTTTTCATATTCCATAATATTACTTCCTTTGTCCATAATTTTGTTCATCCCTATATTTTATACTAAAAATACGTTATTTTTATTCATTCGTCAATAGATATTCTAAAATTACTAAAACAAGTGAAGAATAAGTTTGATTAAAATTTTTTTCTATGACGTAAAAAGCGTTGATATAGAGACAGTTTTTTTACTTGAATTTAATAAAAATATTTTTTTGTTAAATTCATTTAAATTTAGTATTGCTTTTATTAAAAGAATTCTTTATAATTAATTCTGTTAGTTGCCGTTGTAGGCACATGGTTATATGTGAAATGACAATTTTGCCAGAATGTCATATTTATATATAGCATAAATTTATTTTGCCCGAGTGATGAAATTGGTAGACATGAACGACTCAAAATCGTTTGGTTTATACCATGTCGGTTCGAGTCCGACCTCGGGTACCATTGAAATAATAGCCGATACTGCTGTATTGGCTTTTTTTTATAAATATGTATATAAGTGCACTATGTTTTATACAATAACACTAGTCATCTAATTAATTGGCCAATTGAATTGGATAACTTCTACATCTTTATTATTACATCATATGACAGTGATTTTTGTCGTTTTTTGGTTTAATAGGTTATTTTTTAAAGTTGTTTGGAAATGTGATTTAAATATGATACTATTAGGCTGACAGTGAAAGAGGGATAAATAATTATGAAAGTATTAAATGTTGGATCGTTAAATATTGACCATACATATCAGTTAGAACGAATTGTTGCCCCAGGAGAGACAATTACATCTAAACAAATGAGCGTATATGCTGGTGGAAAAGGTTTGAATCAGTCAATTGCTATAGCTCGAGCAGGGATAGAGGTATATCATGCTGGTAAAATCGGGATTGATGGACAGTTTTTGATTGAACTTTGCAATGATAGTGGAGTGAATTCTACTTTTATTGAAACTGGCGTGATACCTACCGGTAATGCTATTATTCAAGTAACTTCGCAAGGACAAAATAGTATTATTTTGTATCCTGGAGCTAATCGAAGTTTAGATAAAGCTTGGATTGACAAAGTTCTGACTGAATTTAGTAAAGGGGATATATTATTACTGCAAAATGAAGTCAATTTAATCGATTATTTAATTATTGAAGGTAAAAAGAAAGGGATGAATATTTTTTTAAATCCTTCACCATACGATGAGTATATTGATAAATGTGATTTATCATTAGTCAATACTTTTTTAATGAATGAAGTTGAAGGTGCCCAAATTACTGGATGTTATGACCCCGAGTGTATTTTAACAAGAATGAAAAATCTTTATCCACAGGCTAAAGTTGTTTTAACTCTGGGACAAGATGGAGTATATTTTCAAGATAAGGAACAGCGCGTGTATCAACCCGCACGAACGGTCAAAGCGGTAGATACAACTGGAGCTGGAGATACTTTTACAGGATATTATATAGCTGCTGTAATTGAAGGTAAAAGTGCAATTGAAGCATTGACTTTTGCTACTAATGCCGCTGCATTAGCAGTCATGAAAGCTGGCGCTGCAAATGCAATTCCAAAACGTCACGATGTTGAAAAATACTAGGATGATTTGATGGATAGGTAATGAAGAAAGTAGTGAAATAAGATGAATAATAGTAGAACCAGAGAAGAATTATTTTTATTTAGGGATTTGGCAAAAACAAATATGACTGAATTCGAACAATTGATTTCTATTTCAATTGGAGCAGTTGGAAAAATTGTTTATGATCCACAGTTTACAGTAATATATTGTAGTGAGGGAATTTCTAAATTGATTGGAGTTGATTTTATTGGCAGTGGTGAAAGATATTTTTCGAGCAGTCAGTTTATTCATGACGATGATCGTGAATATGTATATCAAGAAATCGGCAAGTATGTTAATTCTAAAGAGCCATTTAGTTTGAAATATCGTTTAAAATGTTCAAAGGGTAAAGAAGCTTGGGTGCAAGCTAAAGGAATTTTTTTAGATGAATTATATGAGGATAAAGACCCTATAATGTATATGGTTTATACTGATATTACGCCATTAGTAGAAGCTAATGAGCGCCTAGAGCAAGAAATTCAACGGTATCAGATTTTTACTGAGTTTGTTCAAGAATGCTTTTTTGATTATGAAATTGGATATGATAGTTTGATGTTTTATGGAAGTGATGTTAATGATAAAAATGATCAAGAAAACTGGTATAATATTTGGAGAATAAACAAACGATTAATTTTAGAACATTTTTACCAAAATAATCATCATCTTGATAATGATCTAGAAGTTGATTTAATCGATAAAAGTAAATGCTGGTGTCATTTTCGTGCGAAAGGAATTTATAATACTTATCACGATTTAGTTAGAATCGTTGGAACAATGAAAAATATCCAGTCGGAAAAAGAGCGGGAATCAAGACGCAAAGAGTATGAAGAAAAATTAAAAAATAAGGCACATTATGATCATATGACAGGTTTGCTAAATCGTTTTGCATGTGAAACAATTGTTAATCAAGTGTTAGATGAAGGATTGGAAAATGTAACAGGAGTAGTAATTGATGTTGATAACTTTAAAGAAATAAATGATCTACATGGTCATTATATTGGTGATCAAGTTTTGATTAAAATAGGTGAATTATTTCAAAAATATTGTCGCAGTGATGATATTGCTGCGCGTCTTGGGGGTGATGAATTTTTCTTGATGTTTCTTGGGCTTATGCAGCAAGATACGATTCGAGCAAGATTACAAACAATGCATCAAGAGATTCATAATATTGCTCGAGAGCTAAAACTAAAAGTACCAGTATCTGTTAGTATGGGAGTTACTAAAATATATTCAACGGATAAAACCTTTGATGATATTTATGTCCGAGCTGACGAAACAATGTATCAAGCAAAATTATCAGGCAAAAATACATTGATTTGTTTTAATGAGGAATAATAAAACCTTAACAGATAAATAAAATTATCATTAAGGTTTTTTTCGAAACATCTTTTGTTGCTTGGCTAGATCAGACTGGCTAACTAATTTCTTTATTTCTTGAACAAATTCTTGCTGCTGAATCGGTGTGAGACGATGATAAATATTGATTAATTCATAATTATGAATATATATTTGAGATTTTTCAGCTTCATAACATTCGTCACCGATTGCGCTTAAATAGCCAGATTGACTTAATAGATCAACTAAACTCATTTCAAAAGCGTGAGCTATTTTAACAAGTGATGGTAAAGAAATATTATAAGAAACGCCACGATTTCCTAATTCGATATTACTAATGGAGGATGCTGATAAACCGGTTATTTTTTCTAATTTGGATTGCGACCAGCCTTTTGAAAGGCGAGTACTTTTTATATATTTACCAATTAATGCTATATCAATATTTTCCATAATACGCCTCCTTTTAACAAGATTATAACGTACTTAAACTATTGTGACCGCCAGAATTATGTAGACTTATATGGACTATAAAATAGAAATAAAAAAACTTTTTATTAAAAAAGATTGACATTATTCATTCTATTGTATACAATGTTTTCAACAACATCTGATATAAATACTGTGAAAAGAAATAGTAAGTATTCAAAATAGTTTAGAGAGCTCTTGGCTGGTGTAAAAGAGTCTATTAGAGAATATTGAATTCATCTTGGAGTAGAGGACTGAATCGTTAGTAGTAGGTCTCTCCGGCAACACCCGTTAACGTGTAAGAGTATGAACTATTTGATTAGCGTACTCGATGAGGTTAGTGTAGCAATACATTAATAAATTAAGGTGGTATCACGAAGCATAAGCTCTCGTCCTTTTATAGGAAGAGAGTTTTTTATTTATATACAGAGTTGAAATAAAACAAAAGGGGATAGAAAAATGATTATTGTAATGAAAATGACAGCGACAGAAAAAGATGTCGAAAAAGTATCAAAAATGGTTACTGACAAGGGGTTAAATGTTAGTGTTGTAAATGGAACTGGTCAATCAGTTATCGGAATTATTGGGGATACAACTCAAATTGATCCTAAAGCAATTGAAGTAGATGAAGCAGTTGATCATGTAATGCGTGTATCTGAGCCATATAAACTTGCTAACCGGGCTTTTCATCCTGATGATACGATCGTTGATGTTGCTGGTGTTAAAGTTGGGGGTGACAACCTTGCTTTGATTGCTGGTCCATGTTCTGTTGAAAGTGAAGAACAAGTAATCGAGATTGCTAAAGCTGCCAAAGCTGCCGGTGCTAATATTTTAAGAGGAGGCGCTTTCAAACCAAGAACTTCACCGTATGCATTCCAGGGAATGGGGTCTTCTGGTCTGGATATTCTTGTTGCAGCTAAAGAAGCAACTGGATTGCCAATCTGTTCGGAACTGATGGATGCCCAGTATTTAGAAGAATTCAATGAGAAAGTAGATCTAATTCAGATCGGGGCAAGAAATATGCAAAACTTCGACCTGTTAAAGAAAGTGGGAGCAGGAACAAAGAAACCAATCTTATTAAAGAGAGGATTAAGTGCGACATTTGAAGAATGGATCATGTCAGCGGAATATATCATGGCAAACGGGAATCCGAATGTAATTTTATGTGAACGAGGGGTAAGAACATTTGAGACATATACAAGAAACACGTTGGATTTACAGGCTATACCGGTAGTAAAGAAATTAACACATTTACCAATCATAATTGATCCAAGCCATGCAGGAGGGAAATGGTGGTTAGTGGAACCAATGGCAAAAGCAGCAGTAGCAGCAGGAGCAGATGGGTTAATGATCGAAGTGCACAACAATCCGGAGAAGGCACTGTGTGATGGACCACAGTCATTAAGACCGGAAAGATATGAAGAATTATTAAAACAAATTTCTAAAATAGCTGAAGTTGTTGGAAAGAAAGTATAATTAATTAGGAGGAAATATAACGATGGAAATGACAGTTTCATTAAAAGAAAATAGCTATCCAATCTATATTGAAAAAGGAATCTTAAACCAAGCTGATAAATATATCAAGGAGATATATCAAGGTAATAAAATCATGATAATTTCGGATGATCAAGTTTATCATTATTATGGTGATTTATTAACAAACGTTCTAAATAAAGAATACATTGTTGAGCATGTAACGGTTCCTCATGGTGAACAGTCTAAACGTTTTGATATTTTACCATCGTTATATAAAGCTTTATTAGATTTTAAATTAACAAGAACAGATTTAATCATCGCTTTAGGCGGCGGTGTTATTGGGGATTTAGCCGGGTTTGTTGCAGCGACCTTTTTACGAGGTGTTAAATTGGTCCAAATCCCAACTTCATTATTAGCACAAGTTGATTCTTCAGTAGGGGGGAAAGTAGCAGTTGATCTACCAGAAGGAAAAAACTTAGTGGGGGCTTTTTATCATCCGAGAATGGTTTTGATTGATCCAAATACTTTAAAAACATTACCAGAGCGTTTTATTAATGACGGGATGGGAGAAGTAATCAAATATGGCTGTATTAAAGATAAAAGTTTGTTTGATAAACTAAATAGTTATGATAACTTTGAACAGTTATACATGGATATCGATGAAATAATTTATCGTTGCATTGGTATTAAGCGTGATGTAGTCGAAAGAGATCAGTTTGACTTCGGGGATCGTTTATTACTGAACTTTGGGCATACACTTGCACATGCAATTGAACAATATTATCATTATGAGAAATATTCACATGGTGAAGCAGTTGCAATAGGAATGGTACAATTAACTAAAATTGCCGAAGAAAATGATTTATCACCAGTGGGGACTAGTGATATAATAAAAGAAATTTGTATTAAATATAATTTACCAGTTTATAGCGGATTAAAAACAACCGACTTACTGGAGGCAATAAGTCTTGACAAGAAAAATATTAATAAAAAATTATCGTTAGTATTGTTAAAGGAAATAGGGGATAGCTATGTCTATCAAAGTAATCTTTCATTAATTCAAGCAAAGGATAGGGTATAGAATGACAGCAGTAAAAATTACACCGACTAAATTAAGTGGTGTGGTCCAAGTACCACCGTCAAAATCATTAGCTCACCGAGCTATTATATGTGCTAGTTTAGCTAAAGGAATCAGTCGTATCGATAATATTGAATATTCTAAAGATATTCAAGCAACAATTAAAGCAATGCAATCATTGGGAACCAAAATAGAGAAATATGATGACTATTTAATCATTGATGGCACAACTACTTATACAAAGCAAAATAGTGAGATTGATTGTGAAGAATCTGGATCGACGCTAAGGTTTATGGTTCCAATTGCAATTGTTGAGGAAAATAAAGCTCATTTTGTTGGACGCGGTAATTTGGGGAAACGACCGCTAAATACTTTTTATGAAATATTTGAGCGTCAAAATATTGGTTATCTTTATAAAGAGGATATCCTTGATCTATATGTAATTGGTAAGTTAAAACCCGATCATTATAAGGTTCCTGGGAATATTTCTTCACAGTTTATCACTGGACTGCTATTTGCATTACCTCTATTAGATGGTGATTCGATTATTGAGATCACTTCACCGTTGGAATCAAAAGGATATATTGATCTAACTTTGCAGATGTTAAATCAATATGGAATTAAAATTGTCAATAATGATTATAAAAGTTTTATTGTAATGGGGAAACAAGAATACCAGGCTCATGACTATCGAGTTGAGGCAGATTTTTCTCAGGCGGCTTTTTATCTAGTTGCTGGAGCGATTGGGAATGATGTTGTATTAACAGATTTGAATCTTGATTCGTTACAGGGAGATAAAGCAACTTTAGAATTTCTTGAAGCCATGGGGGCTAAAATTTCTGTAGTTAGTGATGGTATCAAGGTTACGGGTGAAAACTTAGCAGCAACAATTGTTGACGCTAGTCAATGCCCTGATGTTATACCTGTGGTTTCAGTAGCTTTAGCTTTAGCTCAAGGTAAAAGTGATGTTATTAATGCTAAAAGATTGAGAATTAAAGAATGTGATCGAATCATAGCAACTCGTTCACAGCTTAATGAATTAGGTGGAACCGTCACAGAGTTACCTGATGGAATGACGATTCGCGGTGTTAATGAGTTTACTGGCGGTAATTGTTCTAGTTTTGCGGACCATCGAATTGCAATGATGTTAGCAATTGCTGCTACTCGCAGCAGTCAGCCTGTTGTTATTGATAATATGGAATGTGTAGAAAAATCTTATCCAAGTTTTTGGGAAGATTACCAGTCATTAGGAGGAATTATTGATGTCATCGACGTGGAAAAATAATATTGAGATAACAATTTTTGGAGAATCTCATGGAAAAGCAATTGGGATTGTTTTAGGAAATCTACCAAGCGGAATCAAGATTGATTTAGAGGAAGTAGCCAAAGAAATGAAGCGTCGTGCTCCTGGACAGGATAAAATGTCAACTGCTCGAAAAGAAGCTGACAAAGTAGAAATAATGAGTGGGTTACAGGATGATGTAACGACTGGTGCACCATTATGTGGAATAATTTATAATAGTGATCAGCATTCTAAAGATTATTCATTATTAAAAGAAAAAATGCGTCCTGGTCATAGTGATTATCCAGCTTTTATTAAATATAGAGGATTTAATGATGTACGTGGCGGTGGCCATTTTTCAGGAAGAATCACTGCTCCGGTTGTTTTTGCTGGGGCTATAGCAAAACAAATTTTGGCAAAACAGGGGATTCAAATTGGAGCACATATTCTAAGTATTAAAAACGAGTATGATGAAAATTTTGATATGCGTTTATCAACTAAGACACTTGAATATTTACGCAGACAACATTATCCTGTCATTAATCAAGAAAAATATGAAAAGTTTGTTAATATTGTTGATGCTGCACGAATGGATCAAGACTCAGTAGGTGGCAAGGTTGAATGTGCGATTATTGGTTTAAAACCTGGTCTTGGTGAACCGTTTTTTGATTCAATTGAGAGTCATTTATCAAGTTTGTTATTTTCAATTCCAGCAGTTAAATCAGTAGCTTTTGGAAATGATAAGATTAGTGAATTATTTGGTAGTGAAGCTAATGACTGTTACTATTATCAAGATGCTCTAGTAAAAACTACTAGTAATAACAATGGTGGGATTACTGGTGGAATTTCTAATGGAATGCCAGTCGTTTTTACAGTTGGAATCAAACCGACACCTTCTATTTCTAAAGAACAAAAAACGATTGATGTAAAAAAACATGAAAATACAACATTAGGAGTTCATGGACGTCATGATCCTTGCATTGTTTTTAGAGCAACTGTAGTTGTCGAAGCTATGGCAGCATTAGCAATGTTGGATTTGGTGAGGTAATTTATGAAAGATTTAGAACAATGTCGTCGTGAAATCGATGAAATCGACCAACAATTGATTAAATTATTTGAGCAGCGAATGAATGTTAGTAAAGATGTTGTCACTTACAAATTAGCTCATGGATTAGAAATTTTTCAACCAGAACGTGAAAAAGCAGTAATTGAAAAAAATGCTGCACGGATGATGAATCCAGAGCTTGCTGATTATGCACGTAATTTTATGCAAGATGTTATGGATGTCGGGAAGAGCTATCAAGCTACTTTTATTCCTCTAAATAATCTTTATAATTTAGCTGCACCAAAACGAGAAAATATTAAAGTTGGATATGCAGGGGTGCCTGGGGCTTTTGCTCATCAGGCGATGTTAGAATACTTTGGAAATGTAGAAAATACTAACTATGTTAATTTTCGTGATGTTTTTGAGGCTTTAAAAAATGCGGAAATTGATTATGGGATTGTTCCTCTAGAAAATTCTTCAACTGGAGCAATTAATGATAATTATGATTTAGTTCGGGATTACGATTTCTATATTGTTGGTGAGCACAGTGTCTGTATTTCACAACATTTATTAGGGATTAAGGGGGCTAAAATTGAAAATATCAAAACAGTCTATAGTCATCCCCAAGGAATTCAGCAGTCAGCTGATTTTTTAAGAAATAATCCTCAAATGTTGTCTCAAGACTTTTCGAATACAGCTGCAGCAGCAAAGTATGTAAGTGAATGTAATGATTTATCTAAAGGAGCGATTGCTTCAAAAGTGGCTGCAAAACTGTATGATTTAGAAGTATTACAGGAAAACATTCATAATGAAAAAACTAATAATACTAGATTTATTATTTTTGCTAAACATCTTGAAGATCATCCTCAAACTGATCGGGTGAGTATTGTATTTACATTACAGCATAAAGTTGGGGCTTTATATGGGGTGTTAAAAGCAATTAAAGATCACCAAATAAATTTATCAAGAATTGAGTCGCGTCCTATAAAGGATAAACGTTGGCAATATTATTTTTATATTGATTTTGAAGGTAGTCTTCATGATGATAATGTCAAATTGGCATTAGAACAAATGAAAACAAATTGTCTTACCTTAAGAGTCTTAGGCAATTACCATCATGCATAGGGAGAAAAGATGAAAAATATTGTATTAATTGGCATTATGGGATGTGGTAAAACTACTTTATCTAGAATGCTTGGTGAAAAATTAAACAGACCAGTTATTGACATTGACGAATATATTGTTGAAAAATATCATCAAACAATTCCAGAGATGTTTGAAGTTAGTGAAACATATTTTAGGAATAATGAAACTGCTGGATGTAAAGATGTTTCCGACTTAAATGGGCATATTATTTCAACTGGTGGAGGGGTTGTTTTAAGACCTGAAAATATTAAATATTTAAAGCAAAATGGAATAATCATTTATATTGATCGACCTATTGATAATATTTTAACGGATGTTCAAGTTACAAGTCGTCCTTTGTTAAAAGAGGGCCCACAGAAACTATATGAATTAGATAAACAACGGCATCAGCTTTATCTTGAAGCTTGTGATCATCGTATTGTTAATGATGATACTTTAGAAAATATTACTGATAAAATTATTGAGTTAATAACTAAAAATAAGTTTGAGGATTAATCCTCAAACTTATTTTTTTCTTTATTTAGTTTTTTATTTGTATACATTTTAGCATCTGCGCGTTTGAATGTATCCTTTAAATCATGATCAATTTTAGGATCATAAACAGCAAAACCAATAGAGATTGATAATTTTTCATCAGTTTGTTTTGAAAGCTCTGTTTGAATTGCTGTTACAACAGCTTTGATTTGCTGTTTGGCATCATGATGAATAAGAATGATAAATTCATCCCCGCCAAAACGATAAACTGTATTTTTTTGGACATGTTTTTCAAGAATTTTAGCAACTTTTTTAATATATTCATCACCAGTACGATGTCCATATGTATCATTGATTTTTTTTAGATCATTAAGATCGGTAATAATTATTCCGGTATTGTGCTTATGTGTTGATAAGTTTTCAAAATCTATTTCAAAAGCATTCCGATTATGTAAATTTGTTAAGTAATCAGTATTAGCCATATCTTTAAAACGAGGATTTGAAATTCTTCTAAATGATAGAACGGCAATGATAGTAGCGATAAGACTAGCCATAATGGCAATCAACGGTGTAATAATTCGAATTTGTTTAAAGGCTTCAAATTGATGACTAGCATCAAATTCAATTCCTAACACGCCAACTACTTTTCCTTCGTCGTGTATAGGGTAATATGAAACAAAAATGGGACCCCAGGTAGTTTCCTTAATCTGATCTGGCAAAATAATTTTATTTTTTAATGCTGCTTTAAGCTCAGGAATTATTTCTTTTTCAATTTTATCTCCAGGATAACGAAAATCTGGACTTGCAGTTGGCAGTCCATCGACAAGATAGATATATTCGCCTTCATCTGTCATTTTTGCAGTATAGAGATATAAAACATTTGTTGCATTTTTTACATCTTCTAATTTTTGTTTTATTTGTTTATAAGTATCATTTTTCATATCAAGAGAAAAATTATGATTAAAAGTATCTTTGTCTAAATAATTTTCTACATAATGATATATCGTGTTTGAACGTTCTTTTAGACTATAGATCATATCATCGTGAGTGATTTTATAATTAAAAATATAGACACAAAAAAAGGATGCACAAACAATTATGATTGTAATGATCGATACTTGATAATCTACCCGATCGAGCCGTTTAAATTTCATTGGTTTCAACCCCTTTCTTTGATTCTACCATAAATTGACTAAATTGTGTTTAGATATGCTGATTATAAAACCAAATATTGTCAGTCAAAGTAATAATATTCATCCTCATCAAAATGGTATTTATGATATAATGTGTTAAGGTGATAGAGATGCAGTTAGAAAAACAAATATATATTGATAAAGATTTACCAGCTGGCTGGAAACCATATTATATTTTTTTAATGAAAGTAAACAATGAAATTGTGGGGCGAATGACTTTACGAGAAGGTAGTTGTGAAGAACGATACTATGATGGACATATTGGTTATACTGTTGAGCCCGAATTTCGTGGGCATTATTATGCGTATCAAGGAGTCCAGTTAATAAAACCAATAGCTTTAAAACTAGGGTTTAAGGAACTGATAATTACTTGTTCACCAAATAATTTAGCTTCTAAAAAAACGATTTTAAAATTACAAGCACAATATTTAGAAACAGTAGAAATACCTAAAAAATATCGGAAAGATTTTGAAGCCGGTGAAACAATTAAAGAGGTTTATTTAATTAAATTATAAGGAGGAAAATAATGAGATTTGTTCATATTAGTGATATTCATTTAGGAAAGTTGTTATATCAACAAAATTTATTAGAAATTCAAGCTGATTTACTGAATCAAGTTTGTGATTATTTAGTCGATAACGAAATAGACGTTTTAGTCATGGCTGGAGATATTTATGATCGGAGTGTTCCTAGTAATGAAGCTATTGATGTTTTAAATGATTTTTTAACAAAAGTTATTTTAAAGTATCACAAAAAAGTTTTGATGATAGCGGGAAACCATGATAGTGCGAGTCGATTAAGTTTTGTTAGCGGATTGCTAAGACAAGAAGGATTATATATTGAAGCATATCCGGCTAAACAAATGAAGCCGATAGAAATTGAAGGGGTTAATTTTTATTTAATGCCTTTTTTTAAACCATCCTATATTCGCTATTTGTATGAAGATGAACAAATTGTTACATATCAGGATGCTTTTCGATGTTATCTTGAACATCAAAAAATAGATTTTACTAAACCGAATGTTTTAATTACCCATCAATTTATTGCTGGAAATAGTGAAGTTATGCGAAGTGAAAGTGAAACAGTATTAAGTGTAGGTGGAACGGAAATTATTGATGTTTCATTAGTTAAACAATTTGATTATGTAGCTTTGGGGCATATCCACGCACCTCAAAAAATATCAACTGAAACTATTCGCTATAGTGGCAGTTTAATGCGTTATTCTTTTGACGAAGTTAATCAAACTAAAAGTATAGTTGAGGTAACGATTGATAATAAAAAAGTATCCTATCAGCTTGTATCATTACAACCTAAACAAGACTTAATTAAAATCACTGGGAGTTTTGATGAAATCATGGCAGATTCGTTTGCCATTAATAATAATGATTTTATTGCAGTTGAATTAACAGATTCAATGTTAGTGCCTAATGCGATTGATTATTTAAGAACAAAATTTTCAAATGTATTGCAGATTACTTATCCAAAACTAATAAGTAATGAAACGAGTAATAATACTAAAGCTGATCCTGGATTTGAAAAACTTGATTCAGTTGCTTTATTTGAACAATTTTATCAAAAAATAAAAGGTACAGAACTAAGTGCTGAAGCCAAACAGATTGTTACAGAAATCATGATGGGAGGGAAAGAAAATGTTGCCTAATCGTCTTACTATGTCAGCATTTGGGCCGTATCATCAAGTAGTGACAATTGATTTTGAGCCATTTATTCAAGATGGTTTATTTTTGATTACTGGTCCTACTGGAGCTGGAAAAACAATGATTTTTGATGCTATTATGTTTGCTTTGTATGGAGTATCAAGTGGGAGTGAACGTAGTAGTGAACAATTTCGAAGTGACCAAGCTAATCATGATACTCCTACTTTTGTTGAACTTGATTTTATTTTACATAATCAGCATTATTTAATTAAGCGGTCACCACGATATTTATTAGAAGGTAAAAAAACACCTAAGTTACCCACTGCATTATTAACATTGCCGGGTGGTAAAATGATAGAAGGAATCAAAGAAGTTAATTATAAAATTAAAGAAATCCTGGGAATCGATGATAAGCAATTTAAACAAATTGCTATGATTGCCCAAGGTGAATTTACAAAACTTATTTATGCAGGGAGTGAAGAGCGAGAAAAAGTATTACGCAATTTATTTAAGACAGATAATTTTAGATGCTTAGAAGAACAGCTGAAATTGCGAGTTAAAGAATATAAGAGTAAATATGATTTACTTTTTAAACAAAGAGAGATGTTGTTAAAGAGTCTTGATGTAGAAGATGAGAAAATTGATTTAGATGAATATTTGGATTCACTAGAAAAAAAGATAAAGATTAAAGCGATGGAGTACCAGCAAAATGCACAATATTATGAGCAAAAGGCAAAAGAGCTAAATGTCATTGAGATAAATAATCGTCGCTTAGAATATCTAGATGATTTAAAAATCCAGCTATCGAATTATTTAAGCAAAGAGGATTATTATCGAGAATTAGAGAAGATGATCAAAGATTTAAAAAGAGCCAATCAACTTCAAAATATCTATTCACTAATGATTAGTAGTAAAACTAAATTAGCTAAGCTAAGAGAAAAAGAAAAAGTCTTAAATGAACGCTTATCATTTGCAAAAAATGATTTAAAAAAGCAGGAGAAACAGTATGCTTTAGTCTCTAAATATCACGATGAAGTTGCTCAGGGACAAATTGAATTAGAAAAAATGGTAGAACTAAAACAAAATGTTTTAGTATATCAAAAAGATTTAAATCAGGGAAATAACTTAAGGAAACAGATTAAAGTAATTGAGAGTAAAAATATCGGTTTAAATGATAGATTACAAAAAAGTGCTAAAATTATCGAACGAGATAGTAATAGTATTGCTCATTTAGATAAACTTAAGGGTGATTATGAGTTGATAAATCAAAATTATCAAAAAATTCATGCTCATAAACTTGAGATTCATAACTTAAGCTCTGATTATGATAAATTTTTAAGAGAAGAGGAACATTGTTATGAGCTTCGTGAACAGTATCAAAAAATTGAAGAAAAATATTTGAATGAAAAAAATAAATATGATCAAATGGAACATCATTTTAGATCAAGCCAGGCTGGTATTTTAGCAAGCAGTTTAAAGGAAAATGAACCGTGTCCTGTTTGTGGTTCTTTAAACCATCCACAATTGGCAGATTTTGATCAAAAAATAGTTTATCAAGAAGATTTAAAAAAAGCAAAAAAGAATTTTGATAAGTGTAGCGAAACACGAAATGATATTTATAATGCTTTAATATTAAAACAGCAAGAAGTTACTTTATTAAAGAAACAAATGGAAAATGATTGTCAGCGCTTAGGAATTGAAGAAGAATTGGGGAAAGAAGTTTTTATTAAAGTATTAGGAAAGATCAATATCGATGAAAATAAATTATTAAAACAGGCTAAAGAATTGGATAATGAAATTATTTATTTAAATAACTTAAAAATAAGTTTAGCTAATCATCAGAAGGATCTAGATTTATTAGAACAGAATATTCAAAAAAATAATGCACAAGTACAAGCTTATAAAGATCAATTAAATCAAGTCATTGGACGAATGGAACAAAATAAACAATTAAAAGATTTAACGCATCATCAGGTTGATCAGCAAATTGAAGAAAAGCAAAAAGAATTGTTAGGTTTGACTAAAATAATTAAAGATATTGAAGAAAAATACCGTTCTATAAATGAACAGATTATTCAATTGGAAGCTCAAAATAGGTCGTATTGCCAGCAAATCAAAGATGAGGAAAATAATTATCAGCAAGTACTAAGAGAATATCGTGGGAAACTGAATAGTTTATTTACAGATGAAAAGGAATTTTTAGAGATTATTAAAAACGTCAGTCAGCTTGAAAATAAAGAAAAGGAGTATCAGGCTTATTTAATTGCCAAGGATTCTTTGAATAAACAAATTCATGAATTGCAACTTGAATTAAAGGGAATTGAAGTTATAGATGTTGAAGTCGTAAAAGAAAAACTAATTATTTTAAAACAAAAATTAGATTCTGCTTTAAATATTTTAAATAATTTAAATGCCCAATTAATGACAGTAACCAGTACAATCAAGAATATTAAAAATATTGATCAGGAATTAAGTAATAACCATGATATTTATCAATGTTATTTAGATTTAAGTGAGGTTACATCTGGAAAAAACAGTTATCGAATTTCATTTGAACGTTATGTTTTAGCGGCATATTTTGAAAATATTCTAGTTTATGCTAATACCCTGCTAAAACGTATGTCGCAAGGACGCTATCAGCTTTATCGTCGTGATAACCGCTCTAAAGGGGCAGGAAAGCAAGGACTGGAATTAGATGTTCTTGATTTAGAAAGTGGACTTTTACGTGATGTTAAAACATTGTCGGGTGGAGAGTCTTTTAAAGCGGCATTATCTTTAGCTTTAGGGCTTTCTAAAATGATTCAAGGTTATGCTGGAGGGATAGAATTAAATACTTTATTTATTGATGAGGGCTTTGGTTCTTTGGATAGTCAATCATTAGATCAAGCAATTGACTGTTTGATTGATATTCAACAAGATGGTAAATTAATTGGAATCATTTCACATGTTAGTGAATTGAAAGAGCGAATTGATCATAAAATTATTCTTTCACGGAAGAACAAAGAAACAAAGATTGCTATTGAATAATCACTTTATTAATAGTAAAATAGGGAAAGATTATAATGAAATGAGGAGAAATAATGGCAAATAATAAGAAAAATGATGCAATAACGGCGATGGAAGACGATTTTGCTCAGTGGTATACTGATGTCTGTCGTAAAGCAGAATTAATGGATTACAGCAGCGTAAAAGGATTTATTATCTATCGACCATATAGTTATGCGATGTGGGAAGCAATCCAACAATACATGGATAAACGTTTTAAAGAAACAGGACATGAGAATGTTTATATGCCGATGCTTATTCCACAATCATTATTACAAAAAGAATCTGATCACGTTGAAGGATTTGCACCAGAATGTGCAATAGTAACGAAAGGTGGGTTAGATGATCTAGAAGAAAATTTGATCATTCGTCCTACTTCAGAAACACTTTTTTGTGAGCATTATGCTAAAATAGTTAATTCATATCGTGATTTACCAAAATTATATAATCAATGGTGTTCGGTAGTACGTTGGGAAAAAACGACAAGACCATTTTTAAGAGGATCTGAATTTTTATGGCAAGAAGGTCATACTGTTCATGCGAGTGAAACAGAAGCTCGGGCTGAAACATTGCAAATGTTAGAAATCTATGAAGATACTGCTAAAAACTTATTAGCAATCCCAATGCTAACGGGACGGAAAACTGAACGTGAAAAATTTGCAGGAGCTGAAGAAACTTATACGATTGAAGCACTAATGCATGATGGTAAAGCTTTACAGTCAGGCACTAGTCATTATTTTGGACAAGGTTTTGCTAAAGCGTTTGATATGAAATTTTTATCAAAAGAAAATAAATTAGAATATGTTTATCAAACATCTTGGGGAGTTTCAACAAGATTGTTAGGAGCAATTATCATGGTTCATGGTGATAATAATGGTTTAGTTTTACCGCCACGGGTGGCACCGACTCAAGTAATGATTATTCCAATTCAACAACAAAAAGCAGGGGTTTTAGATAAAGCTTATGAAATTGAAAAACAGCTAAAAGAAGCTGGAATAAGAGTTAAAGTTGATGCAAGTGATAAATCACCAGGATGGAAGTTCTCGGAAGCAGAGATGCGTGGCGTACCATTAAGATTAGAAATTGGTCCTAAGGATATAGAAAATAATGCTTGTGTAATTGCAAAACGTAATGATGGAACTAAAGAGAAGTATGCATTAGATCAAGAACTAATTAATACAATTGAAACCCTTTTAGACACAATTCATGATGAAATGTATCAAAAAGCATTAAATCATCGCAATTCAAATATTCGTCAAGTTAACACATATGATGAATTTAAAACTACATTGGAAACTGAAGGCGGTTATATCAAAATGATGTGGTGCGGTGATGAGGCTTGTGAAGTTAAAATCAAAGAAGAAACTGGAGCAACCAGCCGATGTATTAAAGAAGAGGAAGAAGCATTTGGTGATGTTTGTCCTATTTGTGGTAAACCAGCTAAAAAGGTTGTGTATTTTGCAAAAGCATATTAAGATACGAAATTTTCGTATCTTTTTTGTTGTTAGTTGACATATCAACTAATGTTGGTATAATAGTTGACATATCAACTAATGGAGGTGCAAAATGGAAAGAATTGGACGGATTATTCATCATTTAGCAATATTAAATCGAAATGATAGTAATCAAAGATTAAAAGAGTATGGATTAACAAGTAATGAAGGTTCTGTCCTAATGTTTTTGAGTCGTCATAGTAAGGTTTATCAAGAAGAATTGATTAAAGAATTACAAATTGATAAAAGTGCTGTAACAAGATTGCTCCAAAATATGGAAAATAAAGGGTTAATCAAACGAATTCAATCGCCTGTTGATAAACGTTTTTATTTATTGGAGATGACAGCCTTAGGTCAAGAAAAACAGCAGATAGTTGACCAGACATTTGCTAAAAAAGATTTTATTTTAGTATCTGGGTTGAGTGAAAAAGAACAAGAAGAACTTCGAAGAATGTTAGATGTGATACAAACAAATCTAAAAGGAGGTAAAATAAATGAATGATGAGAGAATGGGAAATAAAAAAATCCTTCCATTATTAATAGAATTTAGTGTTCCAGCAATTATTGGGATGCTAGTTAATGCAATTTATAATGTGGTTGATCGAATGTTTATTGGAAATGCCCCACAATTAGGAGCGGTAGGGATTGCTGGAATTACAATAAGTTATCCAGTTACATTAGTATTAATGGCAATTTCATTAATGGTAGGAGTAGGTGGAGCTACTCGTTTCAGCATTTCTTTAGGACAAAAAGAGAAAGATAAGGCTTCAATCTATCAGGGTAATGCAATTGTTTTAACAGTTGTTTTTGGGCTGATGTTTACTGTATTAGGGAATATTTTTATAACACCCATGTTAGAAGTTTTAGGTGCTAGTAAAACAGTTTTGCCATATGCCAGCGATTACTTATCAATTGTTTTGTATGGAGCAGTATTTCAGTGTGTTGCAATGTGTGGGAATAATTTTTCTCGGGCACAAGGCAACCCTAAGAATGCAATGATTTCACAATTAATAGGGGCCGGATTTAATATCGTTTTTGATTATATTTTAATCATTCAGTTGCATATGGGAATGAGTGGTGCAGCTATAGCGACAATTGGTGGACAATTCTTAAGTATGATTTGGCAACTGTGCTATCTATGTTCAAATCGCTCTTTGATTAAGTTAGATATCGAACATATGAAACTAAAGCTGATCTATGCGTTAGATATTATTAAAACGGGAATACCAGCATTTTTAATGCAAATGGCTAATAGTGTTTTAAACTTTATTTTGAATAGTACATTAGGAATGTATGGTGGTGATATCGCAATTTCAACAGTAGGAATCATTACTAGTTTCCAAACTATATGCCAGATGCCTTTAACAGGTTTAATGCAAGGGCAACAACCATTGATTAGTTATAATTTTGGGGCAGGCAATTATCATCGAGTTAAAGAAACTTTAAAATATGCGATTATCGGTGGTACAATGATTGCAGTTGTAGGTTTTTTAGCAGTACAATTTTTCCCGGAAACTATAATTAGAATGTTTAATGGTGAGGCAGAAGTTGTAAAACTAGGCACAAAGGCAATTCGAATTTGGTTCTTATTTTTACCATTGTTAGGGGCTCAAATCATGACTGCTAATTATTTCCAATGTATTGGTAAAATTAAAGTAGCAAGTATTTTAAATTTACTTCGTCAAGTAATTATTTTGATTCCAATGATTTTATTGTTAGCGACTTTCTTTGGTTTGAATGGTATTTTCTGGGCTGTTCCAATTGCTGATTTAGGAGCGTTTGTAATTACAATTTTCTGTTTTATAAAAGCAATCAAAAAGCTAAAGTAAAAAGATTTCTACTCTATAGAATAAGACATGAAATAAAAAATGGATTATTCATAGAGTAATTTATTTTTTATGAAAAAATAATAACTTTATTAGCATTATTTCCTAAAATCGACATTAAATTCTCATCAGATAAAAAAGCCATGGATAGAAATCCATGACTTACATGCCTGATTATTTTAACATTTTAATTGAAGTAATTACAGGCTGGTTAGAAGCTTCAACAGTTCCATTATTATCAGTTACTGGAACAGTTGTAGCAATTTTGTCAACTACCTCGATTCCTTCATAAACATAACCAAAAACAGCATAATCCCCATCTAGTGAAGTAGTTGTTTGATGCATAATAAAAAATTGTGAACTTGCACTATCAGGATCAGATGAACGCGCCATTGAGATTGCACCGCGAGTATGTTTTAAAGGATTTTCAACACCGTTAGAACTAAATTCACCTTTGATTGTTTCATCAGAACCACCAGTTCCATTCCCTTTTGGGTCACCCCCTTGAATCATAAAGCCGTCAATGATCCGATGGAAGGTCAACCCATCATAGAAACCTTCTTTAACTAGTTTTACAAAATTAGTTACAGTAATAGGTGCTTCATCAGCTTGAAGTTCAACTTTGATTACTCCATAATCCTTAACATCGATTTCGATTCGATAATTACCGCTTAACAAATCTTTGGATGCTGTTTTCTTATCTTGTTCATCATTACTTTTTCCACCACATCCGGCTAAGCTTAATGCTAATAGCATAACCATTGTAAATTTAAATAATTTCTTCATATTATCTCCTTATATCTATCTATTATTTATTATACAAAATAGTGGGTGGGATTGTCCATATAAAAATAATCAAAACTGTCATGGTTAAAAAATATAAAAATGTGATAAAATGAATGACAATGATAAGGGGATAAAATGAGATGAAAAGAATTGCTTTAATAAATGATGTAACAGGATATAGTAGATGTTCGATTGCAGCGCAGCTGCCGATAATTTCAGCAATGGGAATTGAATGTGTTTTTGTTCCAACTGCAATCCTATCAGTAAACACAATGCATCCAGAATATTATTTCGATGATTATACGGATCGAATGAATGATTATATTGAAACATATAAAAAAATGAAGGTTAGTTTTGATGGAATTGCTACAGGATTTCTTGGTTCAGAAAGACAAATCGATATTGTCATTGATTTTATAAAAACTTTTAAGAAAAAACATACATTTGTATTAGTAGATCCGGTAATGGGTGATCATGGGAAACTTTATCCGACTTACACTACTGCAATGCAAGATAAAATGCGTCAACTAATACCATATGCGACAATTATGACACCCAATTTAACTGAATTATGCGCACTTTTAGAGGTACCATATCCGCATGATATAATTAATCGGGATGAGCTGATTGAAATGTGTCGCCAATTGTCAAATTTGGGCCCACAAATGGTCGTTGTAACAGGGATTAGTATTGGTGACGAAATTATTAACTTTGCATATGAACAAGGGAAGGAACCTGCCATTATCAAAGTAAAGCGAATAGGCGATGATCGAAGCGGGACTGGTGATGTTATCAGCGGTGTTATTGCGGGAAGTTATTTAAATGGTTTGAATTTCTATCAATGTGTTGAAAAAGCTGCAAATTTTGCATCTAGGTGTATTGAGTATAGTCAAGCAGTTGGAGCTCATAATCATTTGGGACTATGCTTTGAGCCTTTCTTAAAAGAACTTTAGGAGGAAAGAAAATGGTGATTTTATATACGCTACATGGTAATGGATATATTGATTTAAAAGATCTAGATACGTATAAGGGAATAACTTGTTATGTTAACAGCACAAACAGATGTAGTTGTGCATGTACTTTTTGTTTACGTAATACAAAAGAAATGCTTGAATCAAATTCTCTATGGTTAAAAAGGGAGCCGACTGTAGAGATGATTATTGCGGAATTTGAAAAATATGATTTAACAGCATTTAAAGAAGTAGTATTTTGTGGTTTTGGTGAACCGTTAACTCGCCACGATGATTTAATGAAAGTTGCAAAATATATTAAAGAGAAAAGGTCAGATTTATCGATTAGAATCAATACAAATGGCTTATCATCAATTACGTTAGGGCGTGATATTGCGCCTGATTTTAAGGGAGTAATCGATACAGTATCTATAAGTTTAAATGCTCCAACTAAGGAAGAATATTATGAATTAACAAGAGCCTGTTATGGAGTTGATTCATTTAACTACATGCTCCAATTCACAAAAGCGTGTAAAAAATATGTACCAAGTGTTGTTTTGACAGTTGTAGATATAATCGGGGTGGAAAAAATTAAATTGTGTCAAAAAATTGCCGATGGTCTTGGAGTAGAGTTAAGAGTTCGGCCGTTTGAAGAATAATAAATTGTATCAAGATTATAATTATGATAGAATTTATAACAGTGAGGTAATTATAAAATGATGCAATTAAGTCGTGAAGAAAGAATGTTAGATGTAAAAAGTATGACTAATGTTCGTGATTTGGGTGGCTATGAAACTCAAACTGGTTTTTATACAAAAAGTCATAAATTTATTCGTTCAACCAATCCAAGTAAGTTATCAGATGATGAGAAAGAATATCTTTATGATTATGGAATTAGAATGCAAGTAGATTTACGAAGTGACTTTGAAGTCGAGCAGTTACCAAGTCAATTAACAGGTTATCGTGATATTGAATACTATAATGTCAATTTAATGCAGTCTAAAGATTTAAATGTTCTCCCTAGTGAAGTAACAAATTATCAAGATTTAGCTGGTTTTTATATTTTTATGCTAGAGGCTAATAAACAGCAGTTTAAAGAAGTTTTTGAATTGTTTTATGATCATCCATACGATGCAATTATGTTTAATTGTTCAGCTGGAAAAGATCGTACTGGGGTGATTGCGGCATTATTGTTAGATTTAGCAGGTTGTCATGATTATGATATTGTTAAAGATTATTCAGAATCATATGAAAATAATCTTAAAATAATTTCTGAATTGGAACGTTTGGTTGATGATGCTAATCGCGCATTTTTAGAATCTGCTCCACAAATGATGATGAAATTTTTGGACTATTTGAGAGAACATTATGGAAGTGCTAAAGAGTATTTGGTAAGTTGCGGTCTTGAAGAAGAAAAGATTATTGAAATTATAGAAAATTTTGTAATTTAAAAAAAGTAATTCTCCTATTTGAGTTGTATATGATAATAGGAGGATTTTTTTATGAGAAAAACAAATAAACTGACATTTAAACAAAAACAAGAAGCAGTAGCGGAGCTATTTAAGCAGTTTCACCGAGCTAAATTGAAATTGTATTGTTTAGAAAATACTAATTTCTATCCGCAGTTAAATATCGGGATGCTTCATGAAAAGAAAAGTGGATACAATGCTTCAATTGCTGAACGCTTAAATCAACGAATTGATGATAGAGATGAATTGGAGCGAGTGGTGGCAGCATTTGAAATTGTGATTCAAGCATTAAGTCCTGAGAGTCAATTAATTATTACAAATGAATTTGTTTTACAGAAGAATCATGAGTGGTGGCTTGAATTTTATAGTCGAGCAACTTATTATCGTTTAAAAACAAGAGCCTTGGAAGAAATATTATTTTATGTAAATATTTCATAATTGTCATATATTAGCGCTTTTTCCTTGAAAAGACTGGTATTTTAGATATAATAAAAAGGTATTTTTAAAAAGGAGAAAGACAATGCTTGAAAAGATTTTTAAATTAAAAGAAAAGGGAACAACGGTCAAAACAGAGGTTATTGCTGGAATTACTACGTTTTTAGCAATGGCTTATATTTTAGCTGTTAACCCGAACATGTTAAGTGAGACTGGGCTGTCTTATGATGGCGTTTTCTTAGCAACGGCACTATCTTCAGGGATCGCAACTTTGATCATGGGGTTATTAGCCAACTATCCAGTTGCTTTAGCACCGGGGATGGGAGTTAATGCATTATTTACATATACCCTTGTTTTTTCAATGGGGTATAGTCCTGCAGCAGCATTGGCAGCGGTTGTAGTATCAGGAATAATTTTCTTGTTAATTTCAGTTACTGGGGTGCGTAAAGCAATTATTAATGCAATTCCTCAACAATTAAAGCTTGCGATTGGAGCTGGAATTGGATTTTTTATCGCCTTTATTGGACTAAAAAATGCTGGAATCATTATTGGAAGCGAATCAACATTTGTGGCGTTAGGGAAGTTGACTGATCCAGTTGTATTATTAGCAGTATTTGGGGTCTTAATAACAATTATCTTAATGGCTCGTAAGACACCAGCAGCAGTATTTTATGGATTGGTGATTACCGCAATTGTTGGAATTGTAGCTGGTTTATGTGGTATCGAGGGAATGCCGGCAATGCCTTCAAAAATTGTTTCAATTGATTTAGATACTAGTGGGTTTGGTATATTTATGAATGGTTTTGGTGAGTTATTTAGCCATCCGGATTGTATTGTAGCATTATTTTCATTGTTATTTGTTGATTTTTTTGATACCGCAGGAACATTAATTTCAGTTGCGAACAAAACTAATTTAGTTGATGAAAATGGTGAGTTAGATAATATTGAACAAGCATTAGTTGCTGATTCTACAGGAACAGTTATTGGAGGAATTCTAGGAACCTCTACTGTTACTTCTTTTGTTGAATCAACAGCTGGGGTTGAAGCTGGAGGAAGAACAGGATTAACTGCTTGTACTACAGCAATATTATTCTTCTTATCAATTTTATTTGCTCCAGTACTTAGTGTTGTAACTAGTGCGGTTACTGCCCCTGCTTTAGTGGCAGTTGGAATTTCCATGGCAACTCAATTAGGTGGAATTGATTGGGATGATATCGTTTTCGCTGCATCTGGTTTCATCACAGTGATCATGATGATTTTAACTTATTCAATTTCAGATGGGATTGCATTTGGTTTTATTGTTTATGGTATTACTAGTGTAATTGCTGGTAGATCTAAAGAAATCAAACCGATTGTTTGGGCTTTAATTTTAATCTTCGTAGTATATTTTGCTTTAATATAGTGGAAAGATACTTGTGAACTATTTTAAGTAATAGTTTGTCAAGTATCTTTTATTATTTAATAAATATGATTTAATTTAAAGTTTTATTAATAATATATGTGGGTTAGCCCCTTGCTGGCTAAGATTATTTTTCAATACTTTCTAGTTTTGAATTGATTCAATCAGCTCGGTAATAAAGCAATTTGAGTGGCAAGGTCAATCGTTGCAATTAAACCTGTGTTTCGTTAGTATAAAAATGTAATCAACTATTTTGATTTTTTACTATCTAAGTAATCTTGTTTATTAATTTACCAAAAGTAGTAACATTTATAATTACTATATTTCTTATTTTATTAATCATTTGATATTAGAGAATAATATTATTTTTTCCTAATAGCTATTCAATTATATCAAGTGTTCAATTTGACAAAGCAAGGTAATTGTCAATGGAAACTTACTTTAAAAAAATAAACTTAGTTTCTCGGCAACTATTTCTAATATAATATTCAAGACTTTAATTATTTACAAAAATCCAAAAATTTAAATATAAGGCAAAAAGTATCCAACCCATGTAAGGAAGTAATAAAAAAGCTGCTAAAGGACGGATTTGATAAAATAATTTGATAAGAATAGCAACTAGAATACATAGTGTAATCAATATTGCTAGTGCTAATAAAAAACTTTGGTAATTAAAAAAAGCGATAGGCCATGCAAAATTAATCAGTAGTTGAAAATAATAAATAATAAGAGCAGTTTCTTTATTTTTACTATTACTTCGATGAATTAGATAACTTGCTAAACCGATTAAAATATAAAGAATTGTCCAAACGATTGGGAATAGATATCCAGGCGGAGAGCACTTAGGAAGGTTAACTGTTTGGTATACATCCATTGCATTCATTGTAAAAATTGCACTTAAAGCACCGATTCCCAGAGAGATTGATAGATTTAATATAATATATTTGTATTTTTTCAATTTTATCACCTATATTAGTATAGACAGATTATCGAAAAATATTAAAAATCTTAAGAAGTGATAAAGAATGATAAATTTTTTTCTAATATAGAAAAAAACACTTCTATAGAAAAGCGCTTTCATGTATAATAATAGAGTGAGGTAAGAGAATGAAATTAGTATCATGGAATGTTAATGGAATTAGAGCCTGTATTACAAAAGGGTTCTATGATGTTTTAAAAGAAAGTAAAGCAGATATTTTTTGTGTCCAAGAAACAAAGATGCAAGAAGGTCAAATTGAATTAGAAAAGCATGGATATTATACTTATATGAATAGTGCTGAAAAAAAGGGTTATAGTGGAACTTTAGTGTTTTCTAAAGAAAAACCATTAAATTATAGTTATGGAATTGGTATCGAAGAACATGACCATGAAGGCCGCGTTGTTACGCTTGAGTATGAAAAATTTTATTTAGTCAATTGTTATACTCCTAATAGCCAAAATGAATTGAAACGATTGGACTATCGGATGCATTGGGAAGATGATTTTCTTGCATACTTGAAGTCTTTGGAGAAGAGTAAACCGGTTATTTTATGTGGTGATTTAAAAGGATAACCATCATGATGAATATCAATAAAAAGCCTATTTAATAGGCTTTTTTCTTTATAAAAAATGACATTTATACTTGAAATGCCATTATAAATGGCGTATAATATAGGAGAAGATAAAGAAAGTAGAGGTAAACAAAAAAAAATGAAATTTGAAAAAGAGTTGTCTAAAAATGAGAAATACGCAATCAAATGGTTTGAAAAAAAATGGATTTGAAATCGTTGGAGCAAAGCAATATGTTTCGAAAACAAAATTCAAACTTGTCAAAGGCGGTGAAGAAGATAGTTTCGAATTACCAAATGAAGTGACGAACATCAAAAAGTATATGGAAATGTATCATGATAACTTTAAAATGAAATTGAAAATAAAAGAATTGACCGCAGAATTAAAAGAATCAACCACCGAATAAGGTGGTTTTTGTTTTTGTCTATTAAAAATGGCAAAAACTATTGACTTTAATTTAAATGCCATTTATAATGTCATTGTAACTTTTGAGAAAGGAGAGATAAACTTGATTGATTTAAAAGAATTAAGAAACTCAAAAGGAATGTCACAACAAGAACTTGCGGAAGAATGCGGAGTGATTAGACAGACTATTTCGAATATTGAATGCGGATTGTCAAAACCATCGATTGAGTTGGCAAAAAAAATAGGCGACGTTCTTGAGTTCGAATGGACTTTATTTTTTGAAGAATAATGCCATTTAAAATGACAAAACAAAGGAGAAATGCCATTGAAAGAATACAAGATGGAAAAAGCAATCGTTCGAATTCACGGTGAACCAAATCGTGAATCACTGAAAAAGGCTTGCGAACGATACGCGAAAAAGGTGGTGAACTTGAATGAAACTATTTCAACACCAAGAACAAGCATTAAAGCTAACTAGCGGACAAAATCGAGTTGCCTACTATCTCGACATGGGGTTAGGAAAAACGTTCGTAGGAAGCGAAAAAATGAAGGAATTAGGCGCTAACATAAATCTTGTTATTTGTCAAAAGTCGAAGATTCAAGATTGGGTTGAACATTTTCAAAAATATTATTCAAAAAGAAAATTAGACGTGATTGATTTAACGAAAAAAGAAGCGATAAATACTTTTCAACATTGGATAAGCACAAATGGAAATATGCAGTTCGTGGGAATTATAAATTACGAATTGGCGTGGCGACGAAAGGAACTTCTTAAACTGAAAGATTTTACCTTGATGTTGGACGAAAGTTCATTGATTCAGAATCGAAAAGCGAAACAATCAAAATTCATTTTGAAATTGAAACCCCAAAATGTAATTTTACTTTCGGGAACGCCATGTTCGGGCAAATATGAAAACTTATGGTCGCAAATTCATTTGTTGGGATGGGAAATAAATGAAACCCTTTATAACAAACAATATGTGAATTGGAAAACAATTGATGTCGGTGGATTCAAACATAAAATCGTCGACAAAGAAAACCCCTATAAAAACATAGAACGCTTAAAAAGCAAATTAAGGCAATATGGCGCGGTTTTCATGAAGACCGATGAATGTTACCAACTACCCCAACAAAACGTCATAGACGTCAAAATCAAAGCCCCTAAACGTTATAAGAAGTTTATGAAAGATTCGATTGTAATAATTGATGATGTTGAAATTGTAGGTGATACAAGTTTAACAAAAAGATTATATGCTCGAATGTTGGCTTCTCAATACAACGAAAATAAAATCAACGCATTCGAAGAATTATTGGAATCAACGAAAGATAGATTGATAGTTTTCTACAATTTTAATGATGAATTGTTGCAGATTCAAGATGTTGCAAATGAATTAAACAAACCCATTTCAATTGTAAATGGAAAAATGAAAGATTTAACGGCTTACGAAATTGAAGAAGATTCAATCACGTTTGTTCAATATCAAGCGGGCGCAAAAGGCTTGAACTTACAAAAAGCAAATAAAATAATTTACTTTTCACCAACTGAAAAATGTGAGGATTATATGCAATCGTTAAAGAGGATTCACAGAATCGGACAAGAAAAACCATGCTTCTATTATCGTTTAATATCAAAAAACACAGTGGAAGAAGACATTTATTCAACAGTCGAAAAAGGTCGTGATTATACAGACGAATTATTCAAGGAGAAAGAAAATGAATGAATTACTAAATGAATTATTTTACACGCTTGAAGAAAAGAAAAAACTTGAAGCGAAAGAAAAAGGTTTAAAAAAGCAAATCGAAGAAAAAATGATTGTTTCAAATGAAAGTAAAATCAAAAATGATTACTTAAAAATCACTTATGTTCCCGAATCAACTTCGACGACGTTTGATATGACATCGTTTAAAAAGAAAGAACCACAATTATATGATGACTTGTTCAAAGATTACCAAAAAACAAGTACACGTAAAGGTTATTTGAAAGTGACGGTGATTTAAATGAAAAAGAAAATATTAACAATAATGCTTGCGGTTTTGGGTATTGTAGCCGTCCTTGATTCTCAAAAAAACAGAAATTTATATATCAAAGAACAACATAAAAATATTGAACTTAAAGAAGAAAATACAACGTTAAGTGATGAAAATGTTGAACTTAACAACGAAAATGTTGAACTTAACAAAAATATTGTTGAACTTAACGAACAAATTGAAAATTTAAACAGTCAAGTCACAGAACTACAAAATCAATGAAGGTCGTTAGGAACTTTCGAAGTCACGGCTTATTGTCCTTGTTATGAATGTAGCAAACAATGGGGGACAAAAACGAAAATGGGAACGACGGCGCAATCGAATAACACTATTGCGGTTGACCCAAACGTGATTCCATTAGGTTCAATAATCAAAATCGACGGAATGAATTATATTGCCGAAGACGTCGGGGGAGCAATCAAAGGAAATATTATTGATATTTATTTTGACACCCACGAAGAAACGATAAATTTCGGTCGGCAAACTAAAGAGGTATTTATAAAAAATGAGTGAAAAAGCATTTGAAAACAAAGTTAAAGCGTTTTTAAAACAAAATAATTGTTGGAACTTGAAAACATGGTCGAATGGTGTTCAGCGTTCGGGCGTTCCCGATATATTGGCTTGTTGTAACGGTTATTTTCTAGGAATCGAACTCAAAGCCTCGAATGGAAAACCAAGCAAACTTCAATTGTGGAACGTCAAGAAGATTCGTGAATCGGGTGGATTTGCCATTGTCTTATATCCAAACCAATACGCACTATTCAAAATAATGGTTGGAATGATGAAAAAAGGTGTTCATCCTAGCGATTTGAATCAAAAAGAATTCGATAGAAAGGGGTGGTTTGATGAAACATAAAGTAGGTGACAAAGTTAAAATCGTTGATTGTTGGAATGAGTACACAAAGGAAAACAACGAAGGCTTAATGGATAAATATTTAGGAACGGTCATGACAATTGACCGCGTATTACCCATGGGTGAATATAAAATGATTGAAGACGAAGGAATATGGTTTTGGAATGAACATTGTATCGATGGAGTTGTTAAAGATGTCGAATTCGAAGAAAAATTCCAAATTTACGACACCGTAAGACATCCCGAATATGGACTAGGAACAGTCATCGAAATTGAAAACCATGATGAAATTAGCGTTGATTTTGACGAGTACAACCCCAATTTACACACTTTGAACCGAAGGTGTTTGGATGGTCACGGGTGGTATTGTCATAAAAGTGAGTTGAGGAAAGTCGGATGAAATGGTCACATAGTCGGGTTGAAACGTTCAATCAATGCCCGTATAAATTCGAATTGCGATATATTGCCGAAATGGAAACATTACCGAGCGATGACGCTTCAAATCCGTTGATTATCGGTTCGGCAATGCACAAAGGAATTGAAACCAACGTTGACAAAGCAATTCACGAATACTTCATGTCATATCCCGTCATTACTGATTTACAAATCAATGAATCAATTAAATTGTCGAACTTGATTCCAAAAGTCAAAAAAATTGTTCCTAAAAATTTAATCTATGAATTTGAAATTAATTACAATGGATTTGTCGGATATATTGACGGTTTAGAAGAATTAGAGGACGGAACGTTCAATATTTACGACTTTAAGTATTCCAACAATCTTGAACATTATATGGAATCACCTCAACCTCACCTATACAAGCATTATTTTGAGTGTATGACGGGAAAAAAGGTCAAGGGCTTATATTATGTCATGATTCCTAAAACGTTCATTAGACAAAAGAAAAACGAGGATTTATATCAATTTAGAAAAAGACTTGATGAAACCCTTAAAGAGTTAGAACCAAAAATCGTTGAAGTTAAATTCGATGTTAATAAGATAAATAAATTTGAAAATGATGTTCAAACAATCGAAATGACGACGGAGTTCGAAAAGAACGAATCTCGTTTGTGTGATTGGTGTGAATATAAAGATTATTGTAAAAAAGGAGAAGACTATATGATTTTACCGAGTACGGAACGCCGAGAAATTGGCAAAGCGAAAAAACGCAAAATTTGGATTTATGGTGACGCTTTCACGGGAAAAACAACGATGTTGGACGATGCGCCCGACCCATTAAATCTAAACAGTGATGGAAACATTCAATTCGTCACAATGCCTTATATTGCAATTAAAGACATTGTAACAGTTGAAGGGCGCGTCACAAGAAGAAAATTCGCATGGGAAGTTTTAAAAGAAACCATCGATGAATTGGAGAAAAAGCAGAATGATTTTAAAACAATTATCGTTGACTTATTAGAAGACACGCGCGAAATGTGTCGTTTATATAAGTATGACCAAATGGGAATCGAACACGAAAGCGATTCGGGGTACGGCAAAGGATGGGACATCATCAAAACCGAATATCTTTCAACCATAAGAAGGTTATTCAATCTTGATTATGAAAATATCGTTGTTGTATCTCATGAAAATGTTAGCGAAATCAAGAAAAAGAACGGTCAAACAATCACGAAGATTGCACCGAATATTCAAGAATCAATCGCGAATAAAGTTGCGGGAATGGTTGATATTGTCGCAAGAGCAGTTGTTGAAGATGATGGAACAAGAACGTTAAATTTCAAATCAAATGAATTCGTGTTTGGTGGTGGGCGTTTGAAAGGACTTCACGAAACAAAGATTCCTTTAAGTTGGGAAGCGTTAATGAGTGTTTACGACATTGCGTCAACACCAAAGAAAGAAGAACAAGTGAAGGTTGAAGAACCAAAAGAACAAGAACGACCACGTCGTGAACAAAAGGTTGAAAGAGAAGAACCAAAAGAGGATGTAAAAGAAGAAGTGGTTGAAGAAGCAGAAGAAAAACCACGTCGCAGAACAAGAAGAACAAGAAATTAAAAGGAGAAAAGAAAAATGGAAACAAAACAAATCATTGAACAATTAAAATTAAGAGGAATCGACAAGGAACTTCAACAAGTTGTTGATTTCGCAAAAGTTACGGGATTGAATGAAACTTCAAGATATGAATGTGCGTTGAACAATACTTTTATGCACATGGTGGAACGTCAAGGGGAAGAATTCGAAGATGCCGTTCTCGATTGTGTATTTAACGAAGGTTTAAAAGTTTTATTAAAAGAATTAAACGTTCAACCATCTAAAGAAGTCGAAGTTAATAGTGAAATCAAAACATTATTTAGCGGACTTGATAAATTACAAAATTTAATTATGAAAGGGGAAGTAAAATAATGAGTGTTTTTGACAAATGGAATAAAGCCGTTGACGGTGAAGCATTAGCAAAGGATGTTAAAGAAGTAGAAGAAAACGGGGGGAGTTTTGAATATAAAGAAGTCCCTCACGGAGAATATGAAGTTAAAATTGACAAAATGGAATTGAAAGAATCAAAGAAAGGCGACCCAATGTTTTCTGTATGGTTCAAAATCGTTGCGGGAGAATATAAGGATTCAATCATCTTTATGAATCAAGTTATCTTGCAAGGATTCCAAATTCACATTGTAAACGAATTCTTAAAATCTTTAGGAACAAGAATCAACGTTGAATTTGATGGAAACTATGCACACTATAACGATGTGATTCTTGATGTAGCCGAAGAAATCGACGGTAAAAACGAATTCTTATTGGATTACGGTCAAAATAAAAAAGGTTATAACACATTTGAAATCCTTGAAATTTTCGATGTCTAAAATGCCATTTTAAATGGGAAAGCCGCTCAAAATGGGGTGGCTTTTGTTTTTATAGAAAGTGAAAAAGGGGGTTATTTGAATCAATGATTTTCTACGATTTTGAAGTATTTAAATACAATTGGTTAGTCGTTGCAATTGACGTTATAAATCAAAAAGAACACGTCATCATTGATGACAGTGAAGCATTAGAACAATTATATTGTGAACATAAAAACGACATATGGGTTGGATTCAATTCAAGAAATTATGACCAATACATTTTAAAAGCGATTTTAGCGGGATTTAACCCGAAAAAAATCAACGATTTTATTATCGTAAGAGGTCGCAGAGGATGGGAATTCTCAAGTCTATTAAGGAAGTTCCCATTGAATAATTACGATGTTATGCAAAACATTGATAAAGGCTTAAAAACATTCGAAGGATTCATGGGAAACAACATCAAAGAATCAAGCGTTCCTTTCGATATTGACAGACCGTTGACAAAAGAAGAAATCAACGAAACGGTCAAATACTGTCGTCACGATGTTGAACAAACAATTGAAGTGTTCTTGGAAAGAAAGAGCGATTTCGAAGCCCAAATGGGATTGTTAAAAATGTTCAATATGTCCTTATCGAACATTAATAAAACTAAGGTTCAATTGTCGGCGCAGATATTGGAAGCGAAAGCAAGAAGCTATTATGACGAATTCGACATATCTTTTCCCGAAACTATGCGAATCAAAAAATACAATTTTGTTGTTGATTGGTACAAAAATATTGACAATCGAAAATACAGAATTAACCCGTTAGACGAAAAATCAAAGAAACATCAATTGAGTTGTGAAATTGCGGGCGTTCCTCATCAATTTGGTTGGGGTGGAGTTCACGGAGCGTTAGAACAATATCACGGTAAAGGTTATTACTTAAACATGGACGTTGCTTCGCTTTATCCATCATTGATGATTATTTATAACTTACATTCGAGGTCGTGTAATCCTCAAAAATTCAACGAAATTGTTGAATTGCGATTGGAATATAAGCACGCAAAGAATCCACTACAAGCGCCGTTAAAGATTGTTATTAACGGAACATATGGAGCGATGAAAGCAAAGACAAATCCATTGTACGACCCACGACAAGCTAACAATGTTTGCGTCTATGGTCAATTGCTGTTATTGGATTTAATCGAAAAGTTAGAACCATATTGTCAAATCATTCAATCAAACACTGACGGAATTCTTGTCAAATTAAATGCGAAAAACGATAAAGAAGCCGACGAACAATATAGTCTGATTGATGATATAGCTTATGAATGGGAACAAAGAACAGGATTGACGCTTGAATTCGATGAATATCGCGAAGTGTTCCAAAAAGACGTCAATAATTATGTCATTGTTGACCACGAAGGGAAATTCAAATCCAAAGGGGCTTACGTGAAGAAGCTGAACAATCTTGATTATGATTTACCAATCGTCAACAAAGCGATGGTCGATTATATGGTCAAGGGAATTCCCGTTGAAAAAACAATCATGGAATGTAACGAATTGAAGGAATTCCAACAAGTTAAAAAGATAAGTAACAAATATCTATATATCTTACATGGTGATAAGAAATTAAATGAAAAATGCGTTCGTTGCTTTGCGTCTAAAGATAAAAACGACGGTGGGTTGACAAAGATTCATGCAACCACTAAATCAAGTGCAAAAATAGAAAATACGCCCGAACATAGCTTTTTATTTAACGATGATGTCAACGGGGTTAAATGCCCTAGAAAGCTAGATAAACAATGGTATATAGATTTAGCGAATAAAAGATTAAATGATTTTGGAGTGAAATAGATGAAAGTAAAAAGAGGTAATATCGTTTATCTAAAATTAAAAACAGAAAAGGGACATATTCAGTCATCACACAGACCGTTTCTTGTTGTTTCCAATGATGCGGGAAACAAATTTTCACAAGTTGCGATGGTCGTTCCATTGACAACACGTTTGAAAAAATTAGCACAACCAACACACACGATTATTAATTACAACAATTCAATGGTACTTTGTGAACAAATATTAACTATCAGTCAAAGCGACGTTGTTTCGATTGAACATACATTAAATGATTATCAAATGAAGCGAGTTGATTCATGTTTAAAAGTCGCTTTAGGTATTGACTAATGGTGAAACTTTCAAAGAATGAAACGACGTGTTCGATATGCGGTAAAGAATTTATTATTCTTGTGAAATCACAATACAAATACAAGGTCAAAAGTAAATATCAATGTTGTTATTCGTGCTATTTAGAAGCTAGAAAGAAGGTTAAGGATGTTAGAAAAAATATATAAAGGATATGTCAAAACGAAGAATAAAAAGTGCATTGATAAGTTTAAAAATGCAAAATTAAGAACGTTCGATGAAGTCAAGGAACTTGACGAATACGCGGGCGTTCTTGCCGATGATGTCATTCTCATTGATATTGACGATATGGAACAAAGCGAAATCATGATGCAAATCGTCGAGGACAGACAATTGGATTGTTTGGTATATCAAACAACGAGGGGACGTCATTTCCTATTCAAAAATAGCGGTGTTGAAAAATGCGGAACGCACAAAAAAATCGCTTGCGGACTAACCGCAGACATTAAAATTGGTTCACGAAACAGTTATGAGGTTATCAAATTCAATGGCGAAGAAAGGTTCGTCGAATGGGAAAGCGAAGAACTTCAAGAATTGCCTAAATGGATGCACCCTATCAACAGTAAAATTGATTTCTTTGATATGGATGAAGGAGAAGGACGAAATCAATCCCTATTCAACTATATATTAACTTTAACGAACAACGGGTTCTCAAAAGAAGAATCAAAAGAATGTATTCAGTTGATTAACAAATACGTCCTTCATTCCTCATTAAGCGAAGATGAACTTGAAGTGATTTTAAGGGATGAAGCATTCCCCGAAGAAACTTTTTATGACGGGAAAAAGTTCTTGCACAATAATTTTGCCGTTTTTCTCAAAAATAATGAAAGAATATGTCGAATCAACGGTCAATTGCACGTTTACGAAGATGGTCAATACGTCGCGGGACAAAGAATCATTGAAGGGGCAATGTTAAAACATATTCCAACATTGAAAAGCGCACAACGCGTCGAAGTTATGAAATACCTTGAATTGATTTGTGAGGATGTAAGCGAAGCAGACGCAAGATATATCGCATTTAATAACGGAGTTTATGACATCGTGGAAGACGTTTTAAAGCCGTTTACGGGCGATTTAATCATAACTAATAAAATACCATGGGACTACGAGAAAACGGCATATAGTGAAGTATGCGACAACGTATTGAATAAATTATCATGTAACGATAAAGCAATCAGATTGTTGTTAGAAGAAGCGATTGGATATTCGTTTTATAGACGAAATGAGTTGTCAAAAGCGTTTTTCCTCACGGGTGATGGGGCGAACGGAAAATCAACATTCCTTGATATGGTTAAAAATCTATTAGGTAAAATAAATTATTCATCGTTAGATATGGCAGAATTAGAAGAACGATTCAGCGTTGCGACAATGAGTGGAAAACTTGCAAACATCGGGGACGATATAGACGACGATTTTTTACAAGGGAGAACCGTTTCAAGATTCAAAAAGATTGTATCGGGAAATGAAGTGAAAGCCGAATATAAAGGACAAGATACATTTTTCTTTGACCCCTATATAAAACTATATTTTTCAGCGAATGAACTTCCAAGGGCAAAATCAAAGGGATTTAGGGCATTTCTAAGACGTTTAGTCATTATCCCTTTTAATGCTAGATTCAGCAAAGATGACCCCGACTTTGACCCTTATATCACATGGAAGTTGAAGGACGAAGAAGTTATGAAATATTTAGTTCAATTGGGAATTCAAGGATTAAGAAGAATTCTTGAAAATCACGGATTTACAGAATCGAAGAAAGTTGAAAAAGAAATCGAAGAATACGAGATTTCAAACAATCCAATATTATTGTGGTTACAAGAGAAGGAGTTGTCGGAAATAGAGAACGAACCAACAAAAGACGTTCATAGAAGTTATCGTGCATTCTGTATTGAAAACGGATTTACCGAAATGACATTGATGAACTTTTCAAAAGAGTTAAACAAGCGTTTAGGTATGAAAGTTAAAAGAATTAGAATCGATGGGAAATTGACGGGTATTTATGTTAAGGAAGAATGCTAACACCATCAACATTTATTCGTTATACAACAAAAACGAAGAAATATGTTTCGTTGGGACAAAACAAGAATGTTGCGAGTATATGGGATGTACGACAAATGCTTTTTTAACGAGTTATAGCAGAAGAACATATTGTGTTAGAAAATATTTAATTTACTTCGTGGAAGCAGAACCAATTAAGGAAAAACGTTGCAGTAAATGCGGAAAAGTAAAACCAATCGAACAGTTTGGAAGGAGAAGAAATCGTAATGGAACGTGGATTCCCGTCGCTATTTGTAAGGAATGTAAAAACAAAATACAGAAGGAGTTAAAAGAGAGAAAATGCAAGTAAATGATAATGTCAATCATCCCTCACACTATGAATCGGGACAATTTGAATGTATTGACGTGATGTTGGAAACACAAGGCATTGAAGCCGTAAAGGATTTTTGTATGTGCAACGCCTTTAAATATCTTTATCGGTGGAAAAACAAAAACGGTGTTGAGGATGTGAAAAAGGCGAAATGGTATATTGATAAGTTTTTAGAGTTAGAAGGAGAAAAGAAATGAATTATTATTCTATGATTATATGCTTTTTATATGTTTTGAGTTTAGGTTTACACCTTGGAAAACACGGACAACCGAGAGAGGATAAATATAATTTTTGGGTAAGTTTGTTTGCTCTTGCGTTGAATCTATTTCTAGTCGTTAATGCGATAAAGGTAGGATTTTAGAATGATAGAAAATCAAGAAGAAGTTATAAAATGGTACGGTGAAGAAGAACAATCACGTTTAGCAATGGAAGAATGCGCCGAACTTATTCAAGCGATAAACAAATGCTTGAGATACCCAAAAGAAGCGCGCGTTTATAGTGATTTAAAAGAAGAAATGGCGGACGTTTTAATCATGATAGAACAATTAAAATGTATTTTTGATATAACGGACGACGAGTTGGAATGGTGGATTCAAAGAAAACAAAAAAGAGTATTTGAAAGAATGAAAAAGGAGAAACAAAATCATGTTGGTTAATTTAGGATGTTTTATATTAGGAACTGTTTGTGGTGTTTTTCTAACAGTTGTTGTGATAGGGGGTTCAATAGATGATTAAAATTGAGAAAGATTCAGTTTATGGATGGCGAGAAGCGATTCGAGGAATGCGCAATCCAATGAACAGTTGGGATAGGAGCGATAGTGAGTGGGTTGACATAGTAGAATGTGAATTAAATGATAACGTTGTTGAAATCGATTATGACGATGCGTTTCGTATTGGTCAAAACGATTTGCGGTTGATGAAGTCGTTATCCAAGGCGGGAAGTGACCACGGGAAATTCCTTCGAATGATAACGGTGTATGTTGATATAACCGCACCTTTGTATTGGTGGAAAGAGTTTGACACGTACAAAGTGGGTACGGTTGCGAACTCATGTTCAACTATGCACAAGATACAAGCGAAAGAATTTACATTGAGTGATTTTTCGATTGAACATTTAAATGTTGATGTTATCAATAATCCTTTTAAAGAAATAATAAGGTGTTTAAATTTCTTTAGATTATCATATTTACAAAATAAAGACAAGGATGATTGGTGGCAAATGATACAGTTGTTACCGTCAAGTTACAATCAAAAACGCACGGTTCAATTGAATTATGCGGTGCTTAAAAATATGTATCACGCACGAAAAAATCACAAGTTGGACGAGTGGAGAACATTTTGTGAATGGGTTGAATCGTTACCGTTAGCAGAAGAATTAATTGTCGGGGAGTGATGAAAGAATGTCAAAATTAAAACCATGCCCGTTTTGTGGTGGAAAGGTAGTTATACAAATAAGAGATGATGAAGGAAACTTACATGATGAAGAATATGAAAAAAATCCGTGGAGTGGATTAAGCTATACAATTGGTCATTTTCATGAAGATAACAAAGAATGCCCAATAGCCACATATAAAGAAGATTGTGGACAATTAGGTGTATGGTTATATGACACAAAAGAAAGTGCTATTAAAGAATGGAACAGGAGAGCGAACGAAGATGAATCAAATAGAGTTGTTGATTGCTGAATATATTGTTGATTTGCAAAATGATATAAATGATTTTATCAAAAATAAAGAACTTATAAGCGTTCAAATAATACCGATGACATTTAAGTATATGGCGGTTATTACGTATAAAATTTAGGATTTTACGAAATCGCAATTTTATTGCGAACAGTAGTTGCGCTATGGAAAATAGCGAATAGAATTCGTTGAAGAATTAAAAATCACCTTGAACAAGTGAACACCTTGAACAAAATAAAATTTGTGTGTGAACAGATGAACAAGTGTGAACAGTCGAACCCTATATGTAGCAAGGGTTTCGGGCGGTGTTCAAGATGTTCATGAACAAAACCCTTTACAATTAAAATAAAAAAATAAGTAAGAAAAATATATACTATATATAAATATAAAAATATATAGTATATAGGGAATTAGTGTGAACAAGTGAACAAAATACATTTTGAATCGAAAAAATGTTGATTATATCGATATTTTTCACTGTTCAAGTTCTGTTCGAGGTTGTTCAAGGTGTTCACACTATTAGATTTTTAGGAAATTTAGGAGAAATCGAATGAGAGCAAAAGAACTTCTCGAAGAAATTAGAAATGATGATTTGATTTTAAAAGTAAGACTAGAAGAATTAGAAAGATTGAAAAGACTTTGTGAAATTAGCGGAATATCTTTTGAAGGTGAGAAGGTTCAAACCTCAAGCAACCCTCAAAGAACGTCGAATGCGCTGATTGAATATATTCAAGTAAAAGATGATTTTGACAAGTTTTTCAAAGAAGCCTTAGAAAAGAGAAAACGAGGTTTACTGATTGTCGAAAGCATTAAAAATAAAAAATGTATTAAAGTTATTTATAACAGATATTTTCATAATATGAAATTTGAAGAAATAGCAACGAAGACGGGCTATTCGATTAGACGGGTTTATCAGTTGCACAATGAAGGATTAGACGAAATTAATGAATTATTACAGTAAATTTCATTTAATGTCATGTATTTCTTATGATATTATTATAATAGAAAAATAATATAAAATAGGCGTTCCCTTGAGGGGACGTCTTTATTTTCGTGCCGTTATGTCATTCTTTTATCATATCGGCACTAAAAGCTCATTCGTTTTTCTCCTTTTCGAATGGGCTTTTTACATATTTAGGAAGTGAGGTGAGTAAACGTGAAGATGACAAATAAACAAAAAAGGTTTTGCGATGAATATTTAATTGACATGAACGCCACTCAATCGGCAATTCGTGCGGGTTACTCACCGAAAACGGCTAGAAACATAGCAAATGAAAACTTAACAAAACCAAACATAAAAGCATACATCGAAAAAAGAATGAAAGAGAAAGAAGACAATTTAATTGCTTCACAAGACGAGGTATTGCGATATTTGACAAGTGTTATGCGTGGTGAATCACAAAGTGAAATCGTTGTTGTTGAGGGTTGCGGTGACGGTGTAAGCGAAGCAAAAAGAATGCTAAAAGCACCCGACGAACGGGAAAGGCTCAAAGCGGGTGAATTATTAGCTAAAAGATATGGAATTTTAAGCGACAAAGTAAAAATCGATGGCGCAATCCCTATTGTGATTAGTGGAGAAGATAACCTTGAAGACTAACGCAATTAAATTGTCGTTACCACAACTTGTTGGACGTGGTTATGCGACGTTTTGGAACTTTAAAGGGAGTTATCGTGTTTGTAAGGGGTCGCGTGCTTCAAAGAAAAGCAAAACAACCGCGTTGTGGTATATAACAAACATGATGAAATATCCCGATGCGAATTTGCTTGTTATTCGTAAGACATACAGAACGTTAAAGGATTCATGTTTTACTGAATTAAAATGGGCTATATCTCGATTAAAGGTTGATGCGTGGTGGGAAGTTAAAGAAAGCCCGCTAGAACTCACATATAAGCCCACGGGACAAAAGATTTACTTTAGGGGATTAGATGACCCATTGAAAGTTACATCAATCACAGTTGAAAAAGGCGTGTTGTGTTGGGCGTGGTTAGAAGAAGCCTATGAAATCATGAACGAAGACGATTTCAACGTGCTTGATGAATCAATCCGTGGTGAAGTTCCCGAAGGACTATTCAAGCAATGGACTATCACATTTAACCCATGGAATGAACATCATTGGTTGAAAAAACGATTCTTTGATGTTGACGACGAAAACAATATTCTTGCGATGACGACAAATTATTTGTGCAATGAATGGTTGGACGATGCCGACAAGCGAGTTTTCGAAACGATGAAAAAGAACAATCCTAGACGTTACGCCGTTGCGGGACTAGGAAATTGGGGAATTGTTGACGGGTTGGTGTTTGAGAATTGGAAAGAAGAATTGTTCGTTCCTATTTCACGCAAGGAATATGAACAATTAGAAGACAAGAACGACAATAATTATGTCATTTTGGATAAATTGAAAACAACAAGCGGTTTGGACTTTGGTTATACCAATGACCCGACGGCTTTTTTTGTTGGTTTTTTAGATATGGAAAATAAAAGATTGTACGTTTGGGATGAAATGTACGAAAAAGGAATGTCGAATAAAGCAATAAACGACAAAATTATTGCGATGGGATATTCGAAAGAAAGAATCACGGCAGATAGCGCCGAACCAAAATCAATTGATGAATTAAAAGGTTTAGGGCTTCGAATCAAAGGTGCTAAAAAAGGAAAAGACAGTATCATGAACGGGATTCAATGGATTCAAGACTTAGAAATTGTCATTCATCCGAGGTGTACGAATTTCTTGACGGAGATTTCAAACTACACTTGGGATGAAGACAGATTTGGAAACAAGATAAACAAACCAATTGATGATTTCAACCATTTAATGGACGCTATGCGTTACGCATTAGAAGGATTCATCAAACGAAAAGGATGGTTTATGTAAAGAAATGGTTACATTAAGAGGGAAAATATGAAAGTAAAAATTAAAGATTTAGAATATGTGATTGTCGAAGAAACAGACGGTGACAATGTATTTTGTGATAAAATAATTGACGGACAATCAAAAATGCGATTGGGGTCAACCGATTATCAAAAGCAAAAGATATATTTACATGAGCATATGACAAGAACAAGAAAAAGAAAGGTTTTAGCTCACGAATTAACACACGCTTTTGTTGAAGCCTATGGATTCTATCAAGAATCATTTGATGAAGAACAATTGTGTGAGTTTATGGCGAATTATTCAAAAGAAATAAATGAGATTTGTGACAATTATTTTAACGCCTAAACGGGCGTTTTTGTGTTTTATAGAGGGGTGGTGAACGAATGTTAAAAGAAAGTGAAATAATTCAATTTATGGAAGAAGACACTTCAAGCGATAAGAAACGATTTGCAAGAGTTAGTCAAAGATATTATGAAGGCGAACACGATATTCGAAATTATCGTTTGTACTACTACAACGCAGATGGTCAACTTGTAGAAGATAAAACAAGAAGCAACATTAAAATATCTCACCCGTTCTTTACTGAATTGGTAGACCAAGAGGTTCAATATATGTTGTCGGGAAAAGATGGATTCGTGAAAAGCGATATTCCCGAACTTCAAAACGAATTAGATTCTTATTTTAATGAAAATGAGGATTTCACAAGTGAATTATACGAAGTCTTAACGGGTGCAATCACAAAAGGCTTTGAATATATGTATGCTTACAAGAATAGTGAAGATAGAATCGCGTTTCAATGTGCTGATTCTTTAGGTGTTGTGGAAGTAAGAGCAAAGGACACACAAGACGGATGCGACTATGTGATATATTGGTACGTTGATAGAATTGTAAAGGACAACAAAAAAATTAAGAGAATTCAAGTTTGGAACAAAGACCAAACTTATTTTTATGTTCAAGAGGAAGAAGGAAAACTTGAACTCGACACAAGTGTTGAAATTAACCCACGTCCTCACACCCTATACAAGAAAGGGGATAGTGACGAATTGTATTATGAGGGGTTTGGATTTATCCCATTCTTTAGATTAGACAATTGTCAAAAGCAATTTAGCGGATTAAAGTCAATCAAAGAATTAATTGACGATTATGACTTAATGTCTTGTGGTTTATCTAACAATTTACAAGATGCAAGTGAATATTTAGTTGTCGTCAAAGGGTTTCAAGGAGATAGTCTTGACGAATTAGTTCACAATGTTAAAACAAAGAAACATATCGGAGTTGATGGGGATGATGGCGGTGACGTCGAATTCAAAACCGTCGATGTTCCATATGATGCAAGAAAAACAAAACTAGAACTTGATGAAAAGAATATTTATAGATTTGGTATGGGCTTTAATTCGGCACAATTAGGCGATGGAAATATCACTAATATTGTTATCAAGTCAAGATATGCTTTGCTAGATTTGAAGTGTAATAAACTAGAAATTAGATTAAGACAGTTCTTGAGAAAGATTTTAAAAGTGGTATTAGCTGAAATAAACGATTTGAACGATACAGATTATCAACAAAAAGACGTTTATTTTGAGTTTGAACGTGAAGTCATGACAAACGCAAGTGACAACGCGTCAATCGAAAAAACAGACGCCGAAACGGAGCAAGTTAAAATCAATACATTACTGAATCTTGCTTCAACACTTGACCAAGAAACCATCGTTCAAAACATTTGTGATGTATTGGATATTAATTATGAGGACATCAAAAGCAAATTACCCGTTGAAGATGAAATCGACTTAATGAGTGCACAAAATGACATTAAAAATGTTCCAATTGAAGATGAATCGACAACAGAATTGACGGGTAACGATAATCAAGTCAAAGCCGAAACCGAAGACGAGATTGGTAAACCTTTAAACGGGGCGCAAACACAATCGTTGTTATCAATTATCGCACAGTATAAACAAGGTCAATTGACGGCAAATGAAGCCGTTTCAATCATTTCGTTATCGTTGGCGATAAGCGAACAAAAGGCGCGTTCATTGTTACATTTACCTTCGGTGACAAGCAATGAATAAACGTCAAAAAGAAGTCACGATGACTCAATTAAAAAGTGAAGAAGCCGTCATCAAGAAAGTTAAAGCCCAATACAACAAGGTTATAAAGGATATAAACCTTAAAATAAAGCTATTACAAGCCGATGAATTGACACAAAGTAAGATATATCAAATTGAGTATCAAAAGGCGCTTAAATTGCAAATAAAGGCTATTCTCGACAATTTAAATGCGAATCAATACACAACGATTCAAGAATATTTGAAAGAATGCTATTATGACGGCTTTTTGGGGACGATGTATGACTTACAAGGTCAAGGAATCCCATTGGTGTTTCCAATCGACCAAGAACAAGTTGTTAAAGCTATTACAAACGATACGAAGTTATCAAAATCGTTGTATGAATCATTGGGGTTTCATGTGAATACCCTTAAAAAGCAAATAAACGCCGAAATAAGCCGAGGAATTGCGAATGGGTATTCTTATGACATAATCGCGCGAAATATCGCAAATAAAGCGAATATGGGGCTTAGGCGGTCAATTCGTATCGCTCGAACCGAAGGACATCGAATTCAGCAAGAAGCAACGTTCCACGCCCAACAAGGAGCAAAGGAACGAGGGGCGGACGTCGTTAAACAATGGGATTCAACACTTGACAAAAAGACACGTCCGAATCATGTTAAATTGGACGGTCAAATTCGAGAATTGGACGAGCCATTTGAAGTGAACGGAAAACAAGCGATGCACCCCGCGGGATTTGGTGTTCCTCATGAGGATATTAATTGTCGTTGTGTCATGCTTCAACGTGCGCGTTGGGCGTTAGGGGAAGATGAAACAACCAAAATGAACAATGAAACCAAACAAATTATAAAAATCAAAGAAAAAGATTTTGAATCATTTAAAAAGGTGTATGAAGATTGTTTAAAAACGTTGGAGAAAAACAATGGAAAAAGAACTTAAAGAGTTATTCAAGAAATATAAACTAGGGCGTATATGTAAAATCATCAAAGCCGATTACAAATGGGCGCATGGTGACATTTATTTTGTCACAACATGGTTAAAAAAATATATAGTCTATGAAAAAGACGGTCAAGTTCAATCGATTAAGAATCAAGAAAAGTATTTTTATAGAAAGGGGGGTGAATATGACCACAATTAAATTGAAGGTTATCGATGAAAATATCGAATTCACGAGTTCACCACCCGTGTATAGCGGTGACGTGAACACAATCGAAACACAATTTGAATTCGGTGAAAATTGGGAAGGATTCACGAAGACCGCCGTTTTTTATCGTGAAATTGACAAACCTTATATGCAAGTATTAAAAGATGATGCTTGTTTAATTCCTCATGAAGTAATGAGGACACAAGGACGAATTTACGTTGGCGTGTTCGGAGTATTAGACGATAAAGTTAAAACAAGCGAAGTGGTATTCTATGACATTGGAACGGGTGTCATAACTAGCGGGAGTATTTCTGAACCAAGCGACGATATTTGGCAACAAATTTTAAGCGAATTAGGAAACATCCGAAAATTAGCCGAACAAATGTCGCAAGGTCAAGAAGAATTCAAAACGCACATGGAACAAGTTTTTCAAGAATATTACGAAGAACTGAAAACTATTTCAGCGAATTTCATGACCGTTGAAGACGTTGACCGAATATGCGGTGGAGAATATGACCCAAGTTACAATGATTATGACGCTGAATCAATTACACAAGATGAACTATTAAAAATATTAGTATAGGAGAGTGAGAATATGGCGAAGTATTTAGACCAAGCGGGTGTAACAACCTTATGGGGGAAAATTAAAGAAAAATTTGTATTGAAAGACGGTAACAAAGTTTTATCAACAAACGACTATACAACCGCAGAAAAACAAAAATTGGGTGCTATTGCGTCGGGCGCACAAGTCAATGTTATTGAAAAGGTATCGGTCAATGGTAGCGCGTTACCCGTGACAACGAAAGGTGTTAATGTAACAGTACCAACAAAAGTATCACAAGTAACCAATGACAGTGGATTTCAAACGGCTTCTCAAGCATCAAGCGCAATTACTAAAGCGATAGGGGGTATCGCTAGCGGATTCAAATATTCAGTTGTTGATACTTTACCTCAAACGGGAGAAAGCGACACGATTTATTTAAAAGCAAATAGTGGAAGTGGTCAAAATATTTATGACGAATTCATTTGGGTTAATTCAAAATGGGAGCAATTAGGAACAAAACAAATTGACTTGTCGGGATATATGAAGAAGACCGACATGGTGGCATTGACTACGTCCGAAATCGACGCGATTTGTGTTTAAGGTGGTGTTATAAATGGCAAATAACAAATTCTTAGAAGAAACGGGATTGAGTCGCTTTTGGTCACACGTAAAGAAATTAGTAGATGAAAAGGTAGGAGAAAAAGCCTTTTATCCCGTTGGTGCTATTTATATGAGCGTTAGCCCAACTTCGCCCGCGTCTTTATTCGGTGGAACGTGGACGTCGTGGGGTAGTGGTAGAGTGCCTATCGGTATTAATTCAAGTGATAGTGATTTTAACACTGTTGAAAAAACAGGTGGGAGTAAAGAATATGAATTAAGGGCGTTAATCGGTGCAGTTGCGGGGAATGTAAATACCATAGGTTATGATAGTGAACCCGTTGTATCGGGACATGGTTCTTACGATATGGTAATTGACGCTAGTGCGGGTGCTAAACCGCAAGGAGCAAGCAATACTACTAGAGTTGTTAAATCTGATGGGAATTCACCTACAACAGTACAGCCATATATAACCTGTTATATGTGGAAACGTGTTTCTTAAAGGAGAGCAAATATGAGAGTTTTTAATGAAGATAAAACACAGGAATTAAAAGAATATGATTTAAATAAAGGACATTTGGAACTGGATAAATTATTTATTAGACATCACAAAGCTGTAGAAGAAATTAAGGAGCAATGGCACTACGAAACTATTGCGGAATATCCGAATGGTGGTAAGGATGTTGAAAAAATAATTGATGTTCCTTATCAAGCCCCTAAAGAAGAGTATGACGAATATGAAGATATTTATGTTTATATTCCTTATACTGATGAAGAACTTGAAGAATTGAATAAACCAAGTGAATTAGAAATATTAAAACGAGAACAAGAGGTAACCGCACAAGCGGTTCAAGATTTAATTTTAACAATGATGGGTGGTGAGTAAAATGGCGAATTTTTTAGTTTACAGAATCTTAGATGATAAATTGACTTATGAACAAGTACCTCAAGCATTAAAAGCGGAAGTTAAGCGAATTTTAATCGAATTAGGTCACGAAGATTTAACACGTTAGGACGTGTTTTTATTTTGTCTACTCATGACATTTAAAATGACAATTTGACCTTGTATATGTCATTTAAACTATACATTGTTTGTGGGAGATACCACGATTAAAAACGAAAACAAGAAGGAGAAAGAAAGATGGATTTTTTAAAAGAAATTTTAGGTGATGAATTATACGCGAAAGTTGCCGAAAAAATTAATGCGCATAACGGCAACGAAGCGAATAAGGAACACCAAATTAAAATTGCAAATTTAGGAACGGGCGAATATATCGGAAAAGGAAAATATGACGCCTTACAAGCATTGTTGGACGGCAAGAACAACGAACTTGACACGGCGAACAATTTAATTGCCGATTTAAAGAAATCGACTAAAGGAAACGAAGATTTGCAAGGAAAAATCACAACTTACGAAGGTAAGGTTCAAGAGTTGCAAGAGCAATTAGAACAAACCAAATTGGAAAGCGCAATCAAAGTCGCATTGTTAGAAGCGAAAGTAACAGACATTGATTATATGACTTTCAAATTAAAAGAAAAAGGTGAAGTGAAACTTGATGAAAACGGAAAAATTCAAGGATGGGAAGACACTTTATCGGGATTAAAAACACAATTCCCAAATCAATTCGAGGGAAGTTCACAAAAGAAAATCGAAGAACACAAACTCGACAAAGACCATCAAGAAAACGGCGCATTAACAAAAGCCGAATTTTTGAAAAAGCCATATGGGGAAAGAGCGCAATTCGCACAAGAAAACCCCGAAGCATTTGAAGAATTAATGAAAGGATAGGTAATAAATTATGGCAAATGAAACAATGTTAGCACAAATGATTAATCCACAAGTTATGGGGGCAATGATTAACGCAAAAATCGAAGCGTTATTAAAAATCACACCTTACGCAAAAATTGATACCACTTTACAAGGTGTTCCAGGGGACACAAAAACAGTTCCATGTTGGAAATATATCGGTGATGCCGAAGACGTAGCAGAAGGAGCGGAAGTTGCTTTAACACAAATGACTGCTTCATCAACTACTTTCAAAATTAAAAAAGCAATGAAAGCGGTAGGAATCACGGAAGAAGCACGTTTAAGCGGTTTAGGAAACCCAATTGGTCAAGCTGAATCACAATTGGCAAAAGCAATCGCGGGAAAAGTTGATAATGACTTATTAGCGGAAGCGTTAAAATCATCAAATATCGTTGATATGTCGACAACTGCTCAAATCAACTATGAAGGTATTGTTGACGCGGTAACAAAATTCGAAGATGAAGAAGACGGGGTTGAAAAAGTGATGTTTATTTCACCCTTACAAGAAGCCGTTTTATTAAAAGACCCAATGTTCTTGAGCGCGGACAAATTCGAAGCGGGTGTCGCAGTACGCGGGGCAATTGGTAAAATTGCGGGATGTTGGATTAAAAAATCAAACAAAATCAAAGAATCGGGCGGTGTATTCACTAACCCAATTATCAAATTAGAGGCAGATTCACCCGAAACAGAATACACAGAAGATGAACTACCCGCTTTAACAATCTTCTTAAAGAAAGATACATCAACAACTAGCGAATTCAAACAAAGAACGCAAGTAACTGAAATCGTATCTTCAAAATATTACGGTGTCGCATTAACTAACGAAGCAAAAGTTGTTCTTGCTAAATTCAAAAAAGACCCCGTTGAAGCAATGAGCGCTAAAGCAACAAGAGCGTCAAAATAAGAAAGGGGTGATTTACCGTGATAATGACGGTCAAAGAACTCAAATCTTATATTTCAACCAATGAGAGCGACGAGGTGCTTGAAGGAAAACTTCAAGCCCTTGAACTTCTCATTCGTAAATATACGAATAACAATTTTCAAATTCGTTCAATTAGATTTCTTGTTAATATTGTTGACGGTGGAATAAATCTTGAAACACCACTTTTAAATGTGAATGACACTATTCAAATATCACAATCGTTATACAACGATGGTGTTTATTATATTGAGTCTAAAAGTGGTCAAAATTTGATTCTAAACGACGTTTTAACAATCGAAGATAAAATACTCATTACAAAAGTAAAATACCCGCAAGACGTCAAAATGGGCGTTGTAAACATGATGAAATGGGAACTTGAGAACCGCGACAAAGTCGGAATCAAAAGCGAAACCATTTCGCGACATTCGGTGACATATTTCAACATGGATGGGGACGACTCAATAATGGGATTCCCAAAATCATTGTTGGGCTTTTTAGAGCCTTACAAGAAAGCGAGATTTTAATTATGATTGGTGGAAATTTAAACGGTGAACTTCAAATCAAAACGACGAGTAAAAATGAAATTGGAGAAAGCGTTCCAACTTGGAGAACAACCAATGTAATTAGAGGTTTTCTTGATTTATCGAGTGGAGATTCGAACTATTCGAACTACAACGCAAAAATTCAAGAATCGACCCACGTTTTTATTTGTGATTATGTTGAACTTGACAAGGAAGTAAATTCGGAAAATAGCAGAATGATTATTGACGGTTACATTTACGATGTCATGTTGATTGACAACCCAATGAATATGAACAAACATTTTGAAATCTATTTAAAATATGCGGGTGGTCAAAATGTCAAATAATGTTCAGTTCGAAGACAATAGAGTTCGAGTGATTAACGCGTTGAATGAGGGAATCTTGAATTTCCTTGAAGAAGCAAGTGGAGAAATCGAAGCCCAAGCGAAACGAAACACGCGTGTTGAGACATCGCAAACAAAGGGAGCGTGGACGCACCGTGTTGACAATGCGAAATTCGAAGCGGTCGTGGGAAATCCACTTGAAAATGCAATTTGGGAAGAATTCGGAACGGGTGAATATGCGATTCACGGTGACGGTCGAAAAGGCGGTTGGAAATATCAAGATATTCATGGAAAATGGCATTTCACGCGCGGAAAAACGCCGTCACGGGCATTGCAAAGAGCAATTGATTCGAAAAAATCAACTATCGGTCGTGTTTTAGCGGAAAAGTTAAGGGAGCAATTACGATGACAATTGAATCGTTGAAATTTATCAAAGAACAATTGGAATTGATAAATTATGAATTCGGTCAATGGACTTCAAACCCCGTCCCATATCCTTATTGGGTTGGTGAGTATAACGAAATTGAAAGCGTTAATGAAGATGGATTACAAGAAACAACATTTATTCTAACGGGAACGACAAGAGGTTCTTGGTTGGAATTAGAACAAGACAAAGAAAAAATTGAACAATTATTTAAAGATAAAATCGCAATTTTGCCGAACAACAACGGTATTGCGATTTTTTATATGAATTCTCTTATTGTTCCCGTTGATGACATGGAACTAAAGAGAATGCAAATAAACTTACAAATCAAAGAATGGAAGGTGAAATAAATGGCAGTAGGTACAGAATTTAAATCAAGTGGAATCACTGATAAAACACCTCAAAACATTATGTTAGGTGCGGGGACAATCCATAAAGGATTGACATTCCAAACTGACAAATGGAACTTCGCGGAATCCTTAATTGGAGCAACTAGCGGGGGAACAAAATTAACTATTCAACCTGAACTTACAGACGTTGAAGTTGATGGGGCTTTAGTTAAAGTTAAAGGATTGACAGTTAAAACGGGGGAAACGGCTTCAATTGAAACTAACATTGTAGAAGTTACACCCGATTTATTAAAAATGGCGTTAATCGCTAAAGATGGAACAAGTGAAGGTAAAACGGGATATAGCGAAATTATTTCGAAAAATAAAATCGAAGAAGGTGACTATATTGAAAATTTAGGATATGTAGGTAAGACATTAGACGGTCAACCAATTATCATCATTTTCGATAATGCCCTATGCACGAGCGGTTTAGAAATCGAAGGGAAAAACAAAGAAAGTGTTGTTTTAAAAGCAACTTTTGAATGTTACGCGAATTTAAGCGCAGATTGTGACACATTACCTTATCACATTTATTATCCAACTGCTCAAGTAATGAGCGCAAAAGCAAAATAAAAAGGAGAATTAGAACATGAACGAAACAAAACCATATGAATTAAAAACTTTGACATCAAAAGACGTTTTCCCGATGTTTAAAATTATTTCTAAGTTTGGAATCGGAGAATTTAAAAAATGCTTTGACCCTCAATTGATTGGTCAACTTGTAAGTGAACAAGGTGACGTTGATGGGGATAAATTAACCTCAATTGTTGGAATGAATATTGCTTTCGATGTTGCTTCGATTATCGTTGAGAACGTTCCAAAGTGTGAGGATGAAATCTATAATTTCTTGGCGCAAATTAGTAATTTAAAAAGAAAGGATATAGAAAAAATGTCAATGGTTACTTTTTTTGAAATGATTGTTGACGTTATCCAAAAAGACGAGTTCAAAGATTTTTTTGGGGTTGTTTCAAGATTGTTCAAATAGGTGACATTAAATTCATGGATTTGCTATTTAAAAGATATGCAAATCCTTTTTTGTTGTTTGACAATCTGATTGCAACGGGAAGATTTCTCGAATTCATTCTTGAATTTATCGACATTCGAAATGAAGAAAAGATTTATGACTATTGGCTTCATAAAGTCTTCGATAAAGGCTTTGAAGAATTTAAAAAACAAGTCATGGGGGACAACGAAATTGCAGACGTTGACAATCAAAATGTCGAAACGACAATAAACGAATCTATGAATATTTTAAATAATTTTAACCCGCAGATATAGAAAGAGGGGTGAATATATGGAATTATTTAGATTATTTGGAACAATCGGTTTAAATGGTGTTGAAGAAACACAAGAAGACATCGACGAAACAACCGAACACGCCGAAGATGCGGAAGGAAAGATGTCGAACGCGTTCAAGAAAATCGGAACGGCTATTGTTACTTATTTGGCAGTTGATAAAATTGTTGAATTCGGAAAAAGCATTGTCGACGCAAGCGCAACAATAAGCGCGGAAGTGTCGGCGTTTGAACAAATCATGGGTGATTACAGTGACAACGCCCAAAATAAATTAGATGAAATCGCTAACGCAACGGGTGTTGTGAGTACACGTCTAACGCCTTATATGACGTCTATGACGGCGAAATTTAAGGGTTTAGGTTATGACATCGACAAAGCGACAACACTTGCGAGTGATGGTTTAATGCTTGCTAGTGACGCGAGCGCCTTTTGGGATAAATCACTTGAAGATTCCATGAGCGCTTTAAACTCATTCATTAACGGTTCATATGAAGGTGGTGAAGCTATTGGATTATTCGCAAATGACACACAATTAGCTTCATATGCAGTAAAAGAAGGAATCGTTAAGGAAACTAAAGAATGGGCTAACTTAGACGAAGCTAAAAAACAAGCAACACGTCTTGAATATGCTAAAAAAATGTATGAAATGTCGGGTGCGACGGGACAAGCGTCAAAAGAAGCTGACCAATACGCTAACGTTCAAGCAAATTTAACCGAGCATTGGCGACAATTTAAAGCCGTCATTGGTACACCCGTACTTCAAGCGGTTTTACCCGTTATGAAAGGTTTGGGGGACGGCGTTAAATATGTTACCGACACGTTAAAAAATGCGAATAGTTTGGGTGAAGGATTTTCGCAAATATTTAGTAACTTGGTTACAAGTGTTCAAAAAGAAATTCCAAAATTCGTTGAACAAGCGTCAACGATGATGAAAAAATTCGGTGAAGAAATTAAAAAGAATTTACCTCAAGTCATTTCTAAAGGACTTGACATGATTTTAGGTTTCTCCGAAACGGTATTGGCAAACGTCCCAAAACTTGTTAGCGCGGGAATGGAAATGTTGAAAAGTATCGTTCAAGGCTTAATCGCTTCATTACCCGAATTAATCGCTAAAGCACCGCAAATTATTATCAATTTCGCAAATACGATTTCACAATCAATGACCACTATTTTCGCGAAAGGTGCTGAAATCATTTGGGAACTTATAAAAGGAATTATCGGAGCAATACCCGATTTAATTGCAAACCTTCCAAAGATTGTTGAAGCTATTTTCGCAGTATGGAACGCCATCAATTGGTGGAACTTAGGAAAAAATTTAATTGGTGGTGTTAAAGAGGGAATCAAGAATGCGTGGACGTCATTAAAAGAAAGCGTTACTAATTTAGGAAATGAATTAAAAACAAAAATTGATGACGTTTTCCTTGGAATTAAGAATTCAGCGATAAACATTTGGAACGGGTTGAAAAATGGTGTTTCCTCAATTGTAACGGGAATCAAAAATTTTGTCATGAGCGTTTTTAACGCTTTGAGTTCGGGAATCAGCG
>ENA-OQKH01000124-OQKH01000124.1-human-gut-metagenome-genome-assembly--contig:-NODE-124-length-70886-cov-7.959934_pt1 | contig 70886 bp, 66 predicted proteins | sample MGYA00242645_ERZ504791 | MGnify/ENA primary metagenome ERZ504791 (study PRJEB26092, sample SAMD00036388) | human gut metagenome | host: Homo sapiens | study: EMG produced TPA metagenomics assembly of... | reverse complement strand
TGGTGCGACCGGGAGGATTCGAACCTCTGGCCTTCCGGGTCGGAGCCGAACGCTCTATCCAGCTGAGCTACGATCGCTTATATATGAAAAACGCCGTTACAGCGTATTCCAATCTTGTAAAGTAGTCAATTTCCAATAGTGGTCAATTCGTGGTCTGACTACCGTTGACCACCGCGTTTTTGTGAGCGCAAATCGCGCTGTATCGAACAAAAACGAGCCAAAAACCTGCCGTATCGCAGTTGTCGGAGCCGAACGCTCTATCCAGCTGAGCTACGATCGCTTATGTATGAAAAACGCAGTTACAGCGTATTTCAATCTTGTAAAGTAGTCAATTTCCAATAGTGGTCAATTCGTGGTCTGACTACCGTTGACCACCGCGTTTTTGTGAACGCAAATCACGCTGTATCGAACAAAAACAAGCCAAAAGCCTACCATGTCGCAGTTGTCGGAGCCGGACACTCCCATCAGCTGCGCTATGTCAACGCAGGCTGTTCGCTACAGCTTTTATAGTATAGCAAATTTCAAAGCAAAATGCAAATGTTTCTTTGGATTTTGTGCAGAATTTTTTGCAAATGGCGGGGCTGCCAGCGCAAAAATAAAGCGGCATCCGTGCATGAGGGATGCCGCCTGAATCACTTTTCTGCGATGCTTTGCAGAATTTGTACGCAGCTTTGCATGGATGCCTCAAATTCTGTATCATTGTTATTCTTAAAGAATATCAGGTTGTCCTTGTGCTGCGGGTCGGCCAGATTTTCCGGCAGAGAGAAATTGCACCGGCTGATGTACTCATCCCAGTGCGCAAGCTTCCAAGTGTCGCGGTCGGAGTTGCGTTCGATCATGCGCTGATGCACGACATCAGGGGAGGTCTCGACCCAGATCACGGCCAGAGTCGCGTCCTTTTCAGCCAGTTTAGCCTTGAGATCCGCGATAAAAGCGTTGTCGCGCACCTCCTTGGTGAAGGGCGCATTGACCAGCACAAGGTCATTATAATCCAATGCCTCCAGCGCAAGGGCCAGAATGCAGTCGTACTCATAATCGCGGATATTCTTCTCAAAAAAGGCGCTGCTGCGGTCATAAGGCTGCCCGGCAACCTTGAAGATCTGTTTGGACAGCACGATCAGGGTGTCCTTATCCAGATAGACGATATTGTGCAGCTGCTTTGCCAGCGCCTTGGCAACATAGGTCTTGCCGCAGGCAGGAGGCGAGGTTACGAGAATGAGCTTTTTGTTCATACAAATCCTTCCCCCTTGCGTAAACATCTTGTACTTTGTGAACCATCGTTATTGTAGGACAAAAAATTAACAATGTCAATACGAGAATCTGCAAAATGAACAAAATGAGTAAACTGCACCAAGAAAACGGCGGATTTGTGTAATGTGGTAAGCAAAGCGCATGGACTATTGTGCATCACATGGGAAAATGATGTAAACGAAGCGCGGCATGGGGACAGCAAAAAAGGAGCCGCGGTGTCTATGTCGCGGCTCCGGTACTTCATATTTATTTTTTCTTAATCCCGGTGCAGCCTGCCGCCCAGCAGGTAGTAGCCGGCCCAGTCCAGCTTGCCGAACATTGGCGAGCTGGTCCGCTTGGCCTCAGCCAAGGTAAAGATCAGACGCACGCTGCGCCAACGGCAGGGCAGATAATAGGCGCTGTAGCACCGTTCGATCCGCATGCGTTCCAGCAGGGCGTGCAGCCAGGGGCTGCGCAGTGCGGCAATGGCCTTGTCACGGCGTACAGCGGCGCGCTTGGCCGGGTCGCGGCGCAAAATATCCGCCACGCCCTCGGCGTAGACGGTAAGCTCGGCGCGGTGCAGGGGGCGCATATCCTCCTGCGGGCAGCGGGCGTTGCAGCAGGCCTTATTCAGCTTGGCAAAATGCTCCGGCCAAATTTTGCAATAGTCGGCATGGTACCGGGTCGAGAGGGTACCGCCGCGGCTGCAATCGTAAAAGGTCAGCGGCGCGGTCAGGACAGTGTAGGTGAACGCCGGCTCCCGGCTGCCGAGCAGGGCAATATAATCCAATACAAATTGTAAATCTTCGCCAAGAGTATACTGTGTGTCAAACGGAACCTGCTGGGCATATTCAGTGCGGTAGAGCTTGTTCCACGGCATAGCCAACAGACAGTCCAGCCAGAGGCGTGCAAGGCCGGTCTGCGGGCGGCTCTCGGCTACGGAGGTGACCGGCGCGGTGTCGGCCTCCTCGGTCGTATACTGCCAGCAGACGAGGGAGTGCGGCGCGCGCCGCTGGGCATCGAGCGCTGCCTGCAGGGCACCGGGACGCAGCGCATCATCGGAGTCCAGAAAAACGATATACTCGCTCCCGGCTGCAGCCAGACCGGCATTGCGCGCGCCGGAAACACCGCGGTCCTCCTGATGGATGACCGTCACGCGGGGGTCACGCGCGGCCCAGGCATCGCACATTTTCCCGCTGTCATCGGGGCTGCCGTCATCGACCAGAATACAGGCGATCGGCTCCGCCGTCTGTTGGGAGACGATGCTCTCCACACAGCGGTCAAGGGTGGCCATGGCCTTGTAGACCGGCACGATAACGGTGATGGTCGGCTTGCTCACAGGGCACCTCCGGTTTCGATCATATCGCGCACAATGCGCACAAACTCTGCATAGTAATGCTCGGTGGAGAACTCTTTCCCGCGCAGGGCTCCTGCCGCGCCCATCTCGGCGCAGAGGGCCGGATGCTCATACAGCATACGGATGCTCCAGGCAAGCTGATCGGCCACGGTGTCGCCGCGCTCCACAAGCACGGCCTGACTGCCCTGCAGATACTCGGGCATGCCGCCGCTGCGGGTGGCCAGCACGGGGCGCCCGCAGGCCATTGCCTCGACCGCGACAAGCCCGGCGGCCTCCTCCACCAGTGTGGGCACACAGCAGAGATCCGCCAGCCGGTAGTAGTCGGGCAGATCCTCGTTGGGAATGTAGCCGGTAAACTGTACGCGGCTGCCAAGGCTTTTGGCCTGCTGTTCCAACCGGCGCTGGAAGGGGCTTTGCTGGGTGCGTGCAAAGAAGGGGCTGCCCACGATCAGCAGCTTGATCTGCGGAATTGGCAGGGCGGCAATGGCCTCCATCAGCTTATGGATGCCCTTGTCAGGGTCGAGCCGCCCGCAGTACAGTACGATGAAGTCTGCATCGGTAAAGCCGAGCTGTGCCCGCAGCGCTTTGGAAGCGGGACCGGGGCAAAAACGGCTGGTGTCGATGCAGTTGTGCAGAATGTAGGCCCGCTGCGGGTCAAGGGTGCTGGTTTTCAGGTAATCCTCGCGGATAAAATCGCTCAGCGCCAGCACGCCGCCGTAGATGTCGTCCATCACGGGGGTACAGCCGGTCTGGCCGTGCAGATGCGCTAAGCACCGCCTGCGGCCGAACATCCGGCTGATGGCGCTGCATTGGGTCAGGTTGCCGCCCTCGGCCACGATCAGGTCAGGCGGGGGCAGCTCCAGCGCGAGCGAAAGCTGGACCTTCTGATACCACGGGTCATAGGGGGCCGCAATGCCCATGCAGCGCTCGACAAAGACCATCGGCCAATACCGGCGGTGCCCGCTGGGACGGGGGACATAGAGCATTTTGGTATGCTGCCAGCCCTCGGCAGCGCGGCGGGCGGCATCATCGGGGACACTGGCGCAGAGCAGCTCCAGCAGGCCCTGCTTTTCATTCTCGCGGATCAGATGGGTCAGCAGGGTCTCGACCGCGCCGCCCTGCACGGCAGGGACCGGCAGGTCCGGCGGCGGCACCAGCAGCACGCGGGGGCGTTTTTCTTTGTCGGGCTTTCGTATCGCCAAGGTCGGCTCCTTAGAAGGTGGACTTTGAACAAAAATACCGCCGCGCACATAGGGGCCGGGCATGCCCGGCCCGCGGCTTCACATCAGAGGTCACTTTTGGGTAGGCTGCGGGCCGGACATGTCCGGCCCCTACAGAGCAATGGACTTATTTGATTGGGCACAAGCTCTGCGCGCTCATCATGGCCCAGCGGGCAGCGCTGAGCTTTTCGGTCATCTTCATGTTGCGGCAGTTCGGCAGGTAGCTGATCAGCCCCTGCATCAGGAACTGCTCCTTGCTGATCGCCTTGACCAGCTCGGGGGTGGGGTTCTGCCGGACCTTGGCGCAGAGGAAGAGATACCGCCGCCAGCAGGCCGCGTAAGCGGCATCAATAACGGTGCGGTCGGCGTGGTTCTCGACATAGAAGCGGTAGCGGTCAGCCAGGCCGTCCACGGCGTCAAAGGCCTCTGGGCGGATATTGGTGCGGCAGATGCTGCCGTTGCGCAGCCGGTAATGGTAGAGCGGCTTGTCGATGCAGACGACCTTATCGCAGCGCCAAAACAGGCGGTGGGCCACAAAGTCGTCCTCATGCAGGCGGCCCTCGGGGTAGTGCAGCAGCTTCCAGACCTCGGCGCGGTACATCTTATTCCACGCAACGGTGTAGACCGTGCCGTAGGGGGTGTAAAACTCATTCAGCAGATCCTTGCCGCAGAATACGCCCTCCTGCGTGGGGCGGGTGAAGTAAGCCGGGTCGCAGCTTTTGCCGTTCTCCTGCACATCCTCGACCGAGCAGAGCGCCATATAGGCATCGTGGCGCTCGCAGGCATCGTACAGCGTCTGTAAAAAGCCGGGCAGAACCACATCGTCTGAGTCGATGAAGGAATAATAGCGGCCCTTGGCGGCGTCAATGCCGGCATTGCGTGCGGCTGAAAGGCCCTGATTCTCCTGATGGATGACCCGGACGCGGGCATCGCGGGCGGCGTAGTGGTCGCAGAGGTCGGCGCAGCCATCGGTCGAGCCGTCATCAATCAGCAGCACCTCAACAGGTACATTGATCTTCTGGGCAAGGATGCTCTCGATGCACTCCTCCAGATACGGCTTAGTGTTGTAGATCGGCACGATCACACTGATCGCAATATGTTCCATCATTTATTTCCCCTTCCTCTTGTGCAGACGGCCCCAGGCCGCTGCGGCGCCGTAGGTCAGCGTGGGGCTGGCACAGAACGCTGCCGCCCGCAGCTTTTCGCCCAGCGGCAGGTGGCGGCTGGACAGAATATCTGGTAAAATGGCGTCCAGATGTTTTTTGTGCGCCATGAATTTCGGCTTCAACTCCGGCAGGTTGCCGGCTGCATCGCTCTGGCACCAGAACTGGTAGAAGATCCGCCAGTACCGCACCACGGCCCATTCGTAGTATTCCTCGCGCCCCGGCCGGGCCGAGAAGTATTGCAGCCATTCCCAGTACATCCGCAGATCATCGGTCTTGCGCGGCGGGAAACCGGCTGTGGTGATCTGCCCGGCGCGGGTGCGGTAGTGATACAGCACATCGGTCAGGCAGTTGCAGCGCTCCCCCTCAAAGACACGGTGCAGTACGCTGGCATCATCGCCAAAAAGCATCGTTTCATCGTAGTGGATGCCCTTTTCTTTGAAAAGCCGTGCATCAAACAGCTTGTTCCAGCTTAAGGGCCCGTAAAAGCTGCCGGTCTGAAAGGCCTCCAGCAAAAGCTCCTGCGCATCGCGCACGCCGGGCTGGCGGATCGTGACACTGCGCCCCTCGATCCGGCGGCCCTCGGCGTCAATGCAGTCTGCGGCACAGGCGGCCAGCCGCACACCGGGCTGCTGCACGGCGTTGTACAGCGTCTCAAACATCGCAGGCTCGATGAGATCATCGGAGTCCACAATGCCGATGTAATCACCGCAGGCATTGTCCAGCCCGGTGTTGCGGGCGTGGGCGGGGCCGCCGTTGGGCTGGTGGAACACGCGGATGCGGGCATCCTGCCGGGCCAGCGCATCGCAGACCTCGGCAGAGCCATCATGGCTGCCGTCATCCGCCAGCAGCAGCTCAAAATCGGTGAAGGTCTGGGCCAGAATGCTTTCCACCGCCGGGCGCAGGTAGGGCCCGGTGTTGTAGACGGTGGAGATTATGCTGATTTTGGGATGGTCAGACATAGATACTTCCTTATATCATACTAGCTGCAGCGGCCCTGCAAAAGGGGCTGCTTTGCAATCGTGTACGCCGCCAACAAGCCCGGCCACTGCAGGGCGACACCTGCGCGGTACGGCAGGGCCAGCAGCCTGTGCGGGTCATGCTGCAGCCGCTCCCGCAGGGCGGCGCGGGCATCGGGGTCAGCCAAAATCTCGGCAAAGAGAGCGCGGCGGACGGCATACGGCAGATCTCCCCGGCAGCCGGTCAGCAGGCCGTACTGATTCAGGCAGGCGCGCAGTCGGCTGGTGCGCTCATACGGAGCCGGGTCAATGCCGTTGGCGCGCAGCAGATCAGCCAGCGCCGGGCGGGTGATGCGCTCGGCCTCCAGCAAATCGCCGCGCAGCCGGCGCGAAAGACTGCCGGTCTGTGTATCATACTGCTTATAGTATACACCATGCAGGCAATAAATGGCAGGGGTATTCTGTAAAAATTGTATGTTAAATAAAACATCCTCGTTGATCTGAAGCTGCGGCGAGAAGCGCAGCGCCCCGACGGCCGACCGGCGGAACAGCTTGGGATAAGGTGCGGCCAGCAGCCCCGTGTCAAACAGCAGGGGGGTGAGCGCCCCGCCCAGCGCCTGCAGGCCGGGATAGGCTCCCTCGGCCAGAAAATCGGCAGGGGTCACAGTCGTGCCGCTCTCCCGCGTCAGACCGAACAGGATCATGTCCGCCTCGGTGGAAAGTGCCGCAAGCGCGGCCCAAAGTCCCGGCAGCAGGACATCATCGGCATCGAGAAAAAGCACCCAATCGCCGCGCGCGGCATCCAGCCCGGTGTTGCGCGCCGCACCCGCGCCGCCGTTTGGGCGGTGCAGCGCACGGACGCGCGGATCCTCAGCGGCAAGCGTGTCGCAAAGGGTGCCGGTATCGTCGGGGCTGCCATCGTCCACCAGCAGCAGCTCCAGCCCGGCGGGGGCATCGGCCAATGCGCTTGCTGCTGCGCGGCGCAGCGTGGCTGCGGCCTTGTAGCAGGGAATGATGACAGAAATGTTGCGTATGCTCACGGCTGTTCCTCTTGCAGAATCGTCTTGTAAATTTGTTCCAGCTCCCCGGCGTTGCGGGCGGCGTCATGGGTTTGCAGGGCCCGTGCGCGGGCGGCCCGGCCCAGTGCCATGCCGCCGTCAGCGCTCTGCAAAATGCGCAGCACGGCATCGGCAAGGGCCTTATCATCCAGCGCATCGCCGTAGAGCAGCCCCTCGCGGCCGTTTTCCAGCATTGAGGGGATACCGCCTACGGCAGCGGCTACGCAGGGCAGACCCAGCAGCATGGCCTCCCCCAGACTGTTGGGGCTGTTTTCACAGCAGGAGGGCAGCAGAAAAACATCGGCATCCAAATATGCCTGACGCATTGCGGCGGCGTTCAGCGGGCCCGTATAGCGGATGTGCCCCGCAATGCCAAGCTCGGCGGCAAGCTGCTTACAATAGCGCTTGTAGGGGAACATCCGGTCAATGACGGGGCGCAGCAGCGGGCCCTTGTCAAGCGGCGGCCAGCCTGCGATGACAAGCTGTGCATCGCCATAAGCTGCCAGCACGGCGGGCAGTGCCCGCAGGGCAGTGTGCAGGTTTTTCAGTGGGTAGTTGCCCTGCGGCAAAAACAAGACCGGCGCCGCGCCGAACTCCCGCGCATGCCAAGGGGTCCCCGTGTAAAACAGGGGGCGCAGCGTTTCATTGCAGGCAAAATACCGGGCGGCGGGGGCCAGAGCGGCGCAGGCGCTGCGGTCAAAGGCCGTGCGGCCGGTCACATAGCGGGCCTGTGCCAGAAGTGCGGCCTCCTTGGCGGCCAGTGCGTCAAAGCTTGCCTGCATCGTGTCAAGCAGCTCACCGGGAACGATCCTGTCAAGGGTATGCCACAGCGCGCCGGAGCGGCGGTAGGCGGCGGGGACGCCGTCGCACAGATGCGCGGCGCAGTCCCGCATGACGCCCTGTATGCTGAACAGCACAGGCAGACCGGCGGCCTTGGCAGCCTCGGCCATGGCGGCGGCCGCATCATACTCGGTGCCCCAGATGTGGACAAGGTCGGGCCGCAGCTGCTGCAGCAGCGGGGCAAAGGCGGCGGTGCCGGTCACAATACGGTAGTCTACACCGTCCGCGCGGCCGGTTGCCTCTGCCTTGCCGACACACAGCACGGTCAGATGCAGCGCCGGGTGCGCCTGCAGCGCGGCAAGCTGCCCGGTCAGCCAGCTGCCGCTCACATCGCTGGCACCGGCCAGCCCGCAGGCGGCCGCCGCCTGCGGCAGCGTGGTTTTGACAAGCCAGAGGATCTGCATTTATATCCACCTCAAAAATTCATTTGCAACATACTCCGGTGTAAATTCCGGGTAGAGTGCGGCAACCTCGGCAAAGGGCAGGCGGCGGCCGCAGACCTCGTGCAGCCAGCGGCCAAGCGCTGACGCGGCAGCGGGGGTCGCGCCGTCCTCAGCGTGCAGCACCAGCGCCAGCGGGTAGCGCGCCAGATAGGGCAGCGCCGGGTCAGCCTTGCTCACGGCCAGATGCAGCACCGGCTTGCCGGTGCCAAAATAGCCGAACAACTTGCTCGGCAGCTGGTTGTCGCAGGCGTTGCCAAGGCTCACCAGCACATCGGCGCGGTCCTCCAGCGCGGCAGCGTCCTCGGGCGGCAGCAGACCGGGGCGCACAAAATTTGCACCCATCGCCGCAGCGGCCTTGTCGGCATCGGCGGCAAAGCGCTCCCATCCGCCGCCCGCCATCGTCAGCGTTACGGCGCTGTCGTGCAGCGCGCTGAACAGCGCCAGCACAAAGCCGGGCTCGCGCAGTGCCGGGTAGAGACTGCCGCAAAAAACACACTGTACCGTGTCATGCGCGCTGCTGACGGTTGTGCGCGGCAGCAGTGCCGGGAAGCCCAGCGTATGCACCTTGCCGCGCCGGGAGGCCAGCGGTGCGCCGTCCGCATAGTCCGGGACGGCCTGCGGCGTGATAAAGCTGCCGTCCAGCGCGTCAAGAAGCTGCCCCTCCCGCGCATAGCCGCCCGGGGCTGTGTAATCACGGTTTGCAGCATAGGGGTCAAGCTGCCAGAGAAATTTCTTTCCGCCGATGGCCGCTGTCTCCAGCGCAAAGGCGGCGCGGTAGGGCGCACAGACCGCACAGACCGCGTCAAAGTGAAATTCTGCGTCCAGGCGTTCGATCTCGCGGCGGCTGTCCACCGAGCGGCGGGGGGCCTTCAGCACAAGCTGGCGGAAGGCTGCCGCCACCGCTGCCGGGTGGGCGCACAGGCGCGCCAGCCGCACAGCCACCGGGGTGCCGCCTTTGCGGCCGTTTTCGAGGGCCTCGTTCATCAGGCGCTCATCGGCAAAGGCGAGCATATGCTGCACGGCGCCCTGCGGCGGGGCGGGCGGGGTATGCAGGCCGTCCCACAGGGTCAAAATATGTACGGTGTGGTCCCGCGCCAACAGCTGCTCCACCAGACGCAGGCCCATCAGGGCGTTGGCGCTGGCGGCGTTCTCCACCCGATCTAAAACAAGTAAAATGCGCATTATTGTCGGTCCTTCAAGAAAGTTCGGCAGGCCCACCGCCACAGCCGCGGCGTATGCAGCGTCAAAAACGCCGAGAGCCTTATGCTGTGCGGCAGCTGCGGATTGCGCCCCAGCTGGGGGTCGCGCGCGCCCGCCCGGATGGCGACCTGCAGCTCATACAGCTGCACGCGGTAGGCATCAGCGTTGGCGCGCCGCAGGATCATGCTGGCCAGATAGACGAGCTTTTCGTAGTAAAAGGCGTTCACGCTCTCCTGCAGGGCGGCCGGGGCGGTGGCGCGTATCTCCGCCGCCGCGCGGCGCTGGTCATCAATGCTCTGGGGCGGCAGGGCGCGGTGGCTGGCACTGTCGGCGTGCTGGCGGTAGTGGTAGCCCGCAAAATCGCAGAAGGCGCACCCCGGCGCGGCCAGAAACGCCCGCCAGTTTGCGAGCAGATCCTCATTGTAGGCAAGGCCGTTGTCCAGCATATCCTCGCGCAGAAGCTCGGCAGCGTAGAGCTTGTTCCACAGGCCGTAGTCCACCGCATGGTCGTGCAGCAGCGCGTCCAGATGGGCCGGGCCGCGCAGGATGCGGCAGTTTTCCGGCGCGGCGGCATCGGCGGGCGGTTTGTCGGCAAAGGTGTCATAGCGGCAGCAGGCCAGCGGCAGGCCGCTGTTGGTCACGGCGGCGTACAGCGTGTCCAGCAGGTCGGGGTGGTACAGATCATCTGCATCGCAGAAGGCGAACCACCGCGCACCCAGCGCGCGCCCCTGCCGCAGCCCGGCCGTGCGGGCGGCAGATACACCGCTGTTGGGCTGGTGCAGCGCCACAAACCGCTGGTCCCCGGCTGCGATGGCATCGCAGAGCGCAGGAGAGCCGTCCGTGGAGCCGTCGTCCACCAAAATGCACCGGAATCCGTCAAATTTCTGCGCGGCAATCGCATCGGTGCAGACGGTCAGATAGGCTGCTGCATTATAGACCGGCACAATGACCGCGATCTCACAGGGCTTCATTTTGTCACCTCGGCATAGCGGCGCAGGTAAAATTCCTGCAGCACCGCAGCGCTTGTGTGGATGTCGTACCCGGCGCGGACAGCCTTCTCCCGTGCCTGCGGGTCACGGCGGAAGGAGGCCGCTGCGATCGCATCCGCCCAGGCACCGGTATCCTGCAGCGGCAGGAACCGTACCCGGTCGGTGAAGGCTGCGCCGGGGTCCACCGTGTCCGAGACAAAGCAGGGTAGACCGGCGGTCTGGGCCTCGACCAGCACTACAGGCAGCCCCTCAAACAGGCTGGGCAGCATAAAAGCGTCCATCGCATCGTAAAAGCTCTGGATATTGCTGCGCACCCCGGCAAAGATCACGCTGTCACCAAGGGCAAGCTCCTGCGCAAGCGCCTGCATTTTTTCGATATAGGCAGGCTCGCCGCCGCCCAGCAGCACCAGCCGCGCCTTAGGCAGACGGGCGCGCACGGCGGCAAAGATCTTCAGCAGGCCGGGGTGGTTTTTCTGGGCGGAAAACCGCCCCACATGGCCGAACAGGATCTCCTGATCGGTCACGCCCAGTTCCCCGCGCAGCAGGGCGCGGCGCTGGGGGTCGCGGGCAGCAAACCGTGCTGTGTCAATGCCGTTCGGCACGACCGTAAAGGGCTTGCTGCCGTACAGCATCTGCCCGGCTTTTTCGCTGCAGGCAAAGCGGTCGGTAAGCCCGGCGCTGAAAAAGCTGCTCATAAGCCGGTCCAGCCGGCCGACAAGGTTCGGCTCATAGGCGGTGTTGTGGCTGTGGCCGCACCGCACGGGGATGCCCGCCCGCCTTGCCACGGGGTTGTAAAACATGCCGAAGCCGCTGTAATGGCCGTGGATGATGCGCCACTCCGGGTGGGCGGCAAACAGACGGCGCAGCTCGCGCAGATAGCGGGGGAGGTTATTGTCCTGCCGGACGGTCAGCTTATAGATGCGCCCGCCCAGCGCACGGATCTCGTCATCAAAAAAGCACGGCTTATCGTAATGATACAAAAAATCGAACTGCACCCGCTCACGGTCGAGGGTGCGGTAGACATTCATGACAAAGGTTTCCATGCCGCCTGCGTCCATGGCGGGCATGATCTGTAAAACACGGATGGGCTCAGCGTTCACGGGCAGTGCCTCCCAAAATAATATACTTATCAATAGTATAGCGTTTTTTAGGAGATTGTGCAAGGACAGCCACAAAAAAAGCGGCTCCCGCAGGAGCCGCTCAGGGTCATTTCTTTTTCTTGTCAGCATCGGCGCATTTGTTGTGGCAGCCTGCGCAGTTGCCGCCGCAGCCGCCCTGCCAGCCGCCGTTCTGGCAGATAAACAATATCGCCAGCGCCAGCAGCACAAAGATGATCACAACAACGATAATACTTGCCATAGGGGTTTACCTCATACTTTCTGCGGGGCGGGGTTATACCAGCCCGAACAATCCACCCACTAAGTGTACCACAAAAGCAACCACCCATGCAATAGCGCACTGCATCAGGACAACGCCGACAGCGGCTTTGCTGCCGCCCAGCTCGCGCTTGACGGCAGCCACGGCAGCCACGCAGGGGGTGTACAGCAGAGTGAACACCAAAAACACAACGGCCGTGAACGGGGTGAACATCGTGGCCAGCGCGCCCGTATCCCCGCCAAGCAGAACGGTCAGGGTCGAGACGACGCTCTCCTTGGCGGTAAAGCCGGTGATGAGCGCCGTGCTGACACGCCAATCGCCAAAGCCGAGCGGCGCAAACACCGGCGCGATAAAGCTGCCGATGGCGGCCAGCAAGCTGGCATCGGGCGTGGCGGCCACATTCAGCCGTGCGTCAAAGGTCTGCAGGAACCAGATCAGCACCGTGGCCACAAAGATGATGGTGAAAGCCTTCTGCAGGAAGTCGCGCGCCTTCTCCCAGATCAGCTGGCCTACACTGCGCGCAGAGGGGAAGCGGTAGTTGGGCAGCTCCATCACAAAGGGGACGGGCTCGCCCTTGTACTTGGTCAATTTCAACAGCAGGGCGTACAAAATGCCGCAGACGATGCCTGTTAAGTACAGCCCGATCATCACAAGCGCGCGGTACTGCTTTGGGAAAAAGGCCGTTGTAAACAGCGCGTAGATCGGCAGCTTGGCCGAGCAGCTCATGAACGGGGTGAGCAGGATCGTCATTTTGCGGTCGCGTTCACTCGAGAGGGTGCGGGTCGCCATGATGGCGGGCACCGAACAGCCAAAGCCGATCAGCATCGGCACAAAGCTGCGCCCCGAAAGCCCGATGCGGCGCAGCAGCTGGTCCATGACGAAGGCCACGCGCGCCATGTAGCCGGTATCCTCCAAAATCGAGAGGAAGAAGAACAGCGTAACGATGATGGGCAGAAAGCTCAGCACGCTGCCCACGCCCGCAAACACACCGTCAATGACGAGGCTGTGTACAACAGGATTGATGCCGTAGGCGGTCAGCGCCCGGTCGGTCAGGCCTGTCAGGGCATCGATGCCGAGGGTCAGCAGGTCGGACAGCCCGGCACCGATGACGCCGAAGGTCAGCCAGAACACCAGCGCCATGATGCCGATAAAGCAGGGCAGCGCGGTGTATTTGCCGGTCAAGACCTTGTCGATCGCTACGCTGCGCTTATGCTCGCGGCTCTCACCGGGGCGCACAACGGTCTTGTCGCAAAGGCGTTCAATAAAATTGAACCGCATATCAGCCAGCGCTGCCTCGCGGTCAAGGCCGGTCTCGCTCTCCAGCTCGGCGATCGTGTGGGCAAGCAGCTCGGTCTCGTTTTTGTCAAGGTCCAGCGCTTTTTCGATCAGCGGGTCACCCTCGACCAGCTTGGTGGCTGCAAAGCGGACGGGCAGCCCGGCGCGGGCAGCATGGTCCTCGATCAGATGGTTGACGGCATGGATGCAGCGATGCACCGCGCCGCCCTTGCCGTCCCCCGCATCGCAGAAGTCGATGCGGCCGGGGGTCTCGCGGTGGCGGGCTACATGCAGCACATGCTCCACCAGCTCGTCAATGCCCTCGTTTTTCGCGGCGGAGATCGGCACGACCGGCACGCCGAGCAGCTCCTCCAGCGCGTTGACCATGATGGTGCCGCCGTTGGCGCGGACCTCGTCCATCATGTTCAGCGCCAGCACCAGCGGGATGTTCAGCTCCATCAGCTGCATCGTCAGGTAAAGGTTGCGTTCAATATTGGACGCATCTACGATGTTGATGATGGCGTCCGGGTGGGTGTTGAGCAGAAAGTCGCGGGTGACGATCTCCTCGCTTGAATAGGGGGACAGGCTGTAGATGCCGGGCAGGTCGGTGACGGTGGCCTCCTCATGCCCACGGATCGTGCCGTCCTTGCGGTCCACCGTCACGCCGGGGAAGTTGCCCACATGCTGGTTGGAGCCGGTCAGCTGGTTGAAGAGCGTAGTCTTGCCGCAGTTCTGGTTGCCGGCCAGCGCAAGGTGCAGCGGCTGCCCCTTGGCGATCTCGGCACCGGCCTTGCGGTCGTGGTAGCTGGGGGCCTTGCGCAGCTCACCCACGCCGGGGTGGGGTACGGGAGCGTGGCGCTCCTCGCTGCGGGCGGCGCGGTCGGTCTCATGGACATTCTCAACCTCGATTTTTGCTGCATCGGCAAGGCGCAGCGTCAGCTCATAGCCGCGCAGCTCGACCTCGATGGGGTCGCCCATCGGCGCGATCTTGCGCAGCGTGACCTCGGTGCCGGGGGTCAGGCCCATATCCAGCAGATGGTGGCGCAGCTCGCCCTGCCCGCCAATGGTGCGCAGCACGGCATCCTGCCCGATTTTTAATTCCGCGAGTGTCATAATTACATCCTCTTTTATAAAAGTTTGATGCTTCTAACTTTTGCAGATACAGTGTAGCACAACCGCGGTTGTGATGCAAGGGGGAATCCCGCCATACGCGCACTGCAGTGGACAGAGCCGGGAAATTGTGCTATACTGCATCGACTGGTGTCTGCAGCAGGGGCTGCCGCTGCGGCACGATCTATACCGAGGACGGCACACCGCGGCTGGCGTACTACCACCGCCGCGCGGACTGAAGCGGCGCACCACAAAAACTGCCCTGCACGGAATGTGCAGGGCAGTGCTTTTATTGGCGGGTCATCGGCCGAAAACCGACCCCAGACCGTTGAACCAGTTGGTGATGCTCTCCACCTGACTCTGCAGGCTGCTCACGGTGTTCATCAGGGCGGGCAGCTCGGTCAGGACCTTGTTCAGCGCATCGACATCAATTTTTTTCAGCTGTTCGGTGATCTCGGGCAGATCCTGCATCATGTCGTCCAGCTGGCTCTGATCCAGCGTGTCCAGACTGGTCTGCACGGTGTCCGCCAGCGCGTTGACACGGTCACAGGCGGCCATGACATTGTTGTAGGCCACATTGATGCGCCAGCCGAAGAACGCCAGCACCACCAGAATCACCGCGACCAGAACCACGCTCAGGATCATCCGCTTGTGCTGGTTTGCAATGATGCCGCGGTTCTGCTGGTCCTGCAGCTCAAGCTGAGCCTCGATGCGGTTCAGCTGAGCCTTCAGGTCGGCGGTGTCCAGTCTGCCGTCCTGATTCTCATCATTGGCGCGGGTCAGCTCATCCACGCGGGTGCGCAGCTGGGCGTCCATTTTTTCATTGATGCTCTCCATGAAAAACCTCCTTTGTTCGGCATGTCAGAGATGCCGGACGGACCCGGCACCCGCAGGGAACTATGCTCTTGTGTCCGCCATTTCAAACCAGAAGGTCGAGCCCTGCCCCACGGCGCTGTTGACGCCGAATGCAAAGCCGTGCTGCTGCAAAATGGCTTTTGTGATGGACAGGCCCAGCCCCGTGCCGCTGCGGCCGGAATCCTGCCGCGCACGGTAGTACCGGTCAAAGAGGTAGGGCAGATCCTCCGGCGGGATGCCGGGGCCGTGATCCTCGACCTCGATGCGGCAGCCGCGCTGCTGCGGAATGGCCCGCAGCACCACCACACCGTCACTGCCGATGTGATGGAAGGCGTTGCCCAAAAGGTTGTGGAGCACCCGCTCCATCATGGCCGGGTCGGCGCTGACAGGGCAGGCATCATCGGCCTGCAGGTCAAGGCGCCAGTGGTTTTTGTCGCACAGGGCATCGTAGCGGCCGGCAACCTCAAAGCAAAGCTCGCTCATGTCAAAATCGACAAGGCTCGGCTTCTCGGCACCGCTCTGCACCTTGCTCAGCTCCATGACGCTGTTGACGAGCGTAGACAGGCGGTCGGTCTCGTCCACGATGATGTTGCACTGCTCGGTGCGTTTGGCATCATCATCGCCGGTCAGGTCGCGCACCGTCTCGGCATAGCCCTTTATCAGGGTCAGCGGGGTGCGCAGGTCGTGGCTGACATTGGCCAGAATGTCTTTTTCCAGCTGGGCGCTGCGTTTGACCTCGGCGGCCATGTGGTTGAAATCCTCTGCCAGACGGCCGATCTCGTCATGATGCTCGACCCGGATCGCCACATCGTAGTTGCCGGCGGCAATCTCCTGCGCACCGTTGGACAGCTTGCGGATGGGGCTGGTGAACCAGCGGCTGAACAGCACGGCCAACAAAAGATCCAGCACCAGCAGCACAAGCGCCACCGGGCCCAGAATCGTCCGCAGCACCTCGGCCGCCGTTGTGATCTGGGCAAGGCTTGTCGAAACGATGACGCCGTACTGCCCATCGGCAGAAAGACGCCCCACGCACATCTGCATGGAGCTGCCGATGCGTATGATCTGGTAGAGCGAGCCCTCCTCAAACAGCTTTTGACGCAGCTGTATGGCCACCCGGGTATCCACATTGTAGCCGAAATCCCCGCCGAACGCGCCGGTGCTTTCGTGCAGCAGGCAGGGATACATACTCTCATAGGCCTTGAGGCAGCGCAGCGTTGTATCAGAAAAATCGACACAGCAGCCGTCTACATTGATCTTTTTGTCCTGAAAGGTCCCGCTCACGCCGCTCCAGAACTCGTCGTTCAGGGTCAGGCCCAGATAGCTCCGGTTGGAGATGGGCTTGTCCGCCTGGTCGATCATCGCTGTGATGGCGGCGGCCTTGCCGTCAAGCTTGGCACGGATCGTGCGGTTGTACTGCGGCTCCAGTGCAAAGGTGATGATGCTCCACACCAGCAGCAGGGTAAACAGCGTAATGCCGCCGATGAACAGCATCAGCTGCCCGCGGATGCTGACGGTGAAGGGGTGCTTTCCCGCTTTATCGTGCTTTTTCATAAGGTGTCCGGGTCAAATTTGTACCCGATGCCCCATACGGTGACGATGTAGCTGCGGCAGTGGCCCAGATGGCCGCGCAGCATCTTGATATGGGTATCCACGGTGCGGTCCTCGCCGTAGTAGTCGTAATTCCAGACCTTTTGCAGGATCTTCTCACGGCTGAGGGCGATGCCCTTGTTGCTGACAAGAAAAACCAGAAGGTCAAACTCCTTGGGGGTGAGCGGTGCCTCCTGCCCGGCGACCTTGACGCTGTGGCTGGCGGTGTCGATGGACAGATCACCGAAGGTATAGCTGCCGGCATCCTCCGCAGGCTTGGGCATCGTGCGCGCCAGCACCGCCTTGACGCGGGCTACCAGCTCCCGCGGGGAGAAGGGCTTGACCACATAATCATCGGCGCCGCTCTCCAGCCCGGCCAGCTTGTCGTATTCCTCGCTGCGGGCGGTCAGCATAATGACCGGAGTCATGATCTTGCGGGTGCGCATCTCACGCAGGCAGGTCATGCCGTCCATAAACGGCATCATGATGTCCAAAATCACAAGATCAATGCCGCCCTGGCTCAGCACGCTCAGCGCGGCGGTGCCATCGCCGGCTTCCTCACAGGTGAAGCCGGCGTACTGCAGATGCTCCCGGATGAGGTCACGGATGCGCGGCTCGTCATCCACGATCAGAATTTTAGCCATGGGATTACCCTCCTTACACTCTCTATAATACCACAATACATCGCAAGCGTGGAAGAATTGTGAAAAAAATAAAAACTTTTCTAAAAAGATGAGAACAGAAAGCCGACCCGCAGCGCTCGTTTGTAAACCCTGCCGTCAATTTGCGAAAGCTGTTGCATTTTGCGCCTCTGCGCGGTACAATGGCAACAGGAGCGTGATCTTGTATGAAAATTCTGCTTTGTGTTATCCTGCTGGTTGCAGCTTTTTTGCTGTTCGCCGTCTGGCCCGGAAAGCGCCGCGACGAGCTGCGCCTGCCGTTCTACGGGCGCAATTACGCCCACCGCGGCCTTTTCGGCAAGGACCAGTGCCCGCCGGAGAACAGCCTGCCCGCCTTTGCTGCTGCAGCGCAGAACGGCTACGGCATCGAGCTGGATGTCCAGTTTACATCGGACCATCGGCTGGTTGTTTTTCACGATGATACGCTGGACCGTATGACGCCGGCCAAGGGCTTTGTGCATGATATGGACTGGACGCATTTCTCCGCCCTGCCGCTGGCGGGCAGTGAGGAGCATCCGCCGCTCTTTGCCGATATGCTGCGCACGGTGGCCGAGGCCAACCCCGCCACGCCGCTGATCGTTGAGATCAAGAGCCGCAGAGAGTACAGCCAAACCTATCTTGAGGAGCTTTGCCGCGCGACCCTCGCAGAGCTCAAGACCTACCCCGGTCCCTACTGCCTTGAAAGCTTTGACCCCCGTGTGGTGGGCATCGTGCGGCGGCAGGCCCCCGAGGTGCTGCGCGGCCAGCTGGCCGACAGCTACCAAAGCTACCGCAGGACCGGCGTCAAGGCGGTCCCGGCGTTTGCCTTCTCCCACTGTCTGGGCAATATGCTGGGGCGGCCGGATTTCATTGCCTGGTGCCCGGATGAGCGCAACTGGGCCGTGCGTTTCTGCGCGGCGCTCGGTGCCATGATGGTCATGTGGACCGCCCTGCCCGAGCATGACACCGAAAAGCTGGAAAAGGACTATGACGGCGTGATCTTCCAGTGGTATGCGCCGAAGCCGAAGTACAAGTAACCCGCCGCAGGCGCGGCGTCCCCCCGTAATACATAAACGAAGCAGCCCCCGCATACATTGCAGTGACAATGTGTGAGGGGGCTGCGCTTATGTTTATGTTTACTGTTACCAAACCGGGACTGCGGCAGGCCGGGGCGCTGGCCCTGTGTGCCGTCTGCCTGTGCGGCACCGTGGCCGCTGCCGTACATTTTACCGGGGATGCGGTCACGGCGTCCGCCGCTGCCGTGCCGGGCATCGAAACGACGCAGGACATCGGCATCTACTTCAACGGCTACGGCTTTGACACCGACCTTGCCAGTGCCGCCGTAGATAAGGTGAAGATCCCCAAAAAGTGGGATGACAGCTTCGCCGCCTTCAACCAGATCGTGCAGGAGAGCGGGCTTGACCTTGCAAACTATAAGGGCAAGACCGTGGAAAAGTGGACGGTGCTGTGCCCGCAGCTTTCCACCGGGGAGCATGACACCTACTGTGTGCTGCTCGTCTACAAGGCCAAGGCAGTCGGTGCCTACCTGCTGCAGAAGCCCTCCGGCGAGGTGACGGGGCTGGTAACAGCCGCCAAGGCCAGTGCCGAGGCCGCCGCGCAGGAGGAGGATACGGTGGAGATCTCTGCAGACGCCTTCCCGCAGGATTGAATCAATCCTGCTCAAACATCCAGCGCGCGGCTGGCAGCGCATACACCGCACCGCAGAGCAGCAGCACGGCAGGGTCGCTGGTCAGGTGGGTGACCTGACTCTCCATATAGCCGTAGGCCAGCATTGTGATCAGACAGGCTACGGCCTGCCACTGGCCGCGGCGGGCATAGCCGTACAGCGCCGCCATCATCAGGGCGCAGACCAGCACGACCATGACCGGGCCGGTCAGGTAGAGCAGATACACAAAGATATTGTCCAGCGCGGGCCAGTCGGGAAGCATCTGGCCCGCAATTTTTATGGGAAATACACGGTAGGCCGCCCATGCCAGCGAGATACGGCAGGTCAGCAGGTCATCAAGCTTTTTCAGCCAGGCGGGGCCGATGTCGTTTGCCCACGGGCCGATCTTTACCACAAAGAGCGGCAGGCTATAGCTTACCGCCGCCAGCAGCGGCACCAGCGCGGCGCAGCCAGCTGCCAGTGCGCGGCTGCCGGGGCGCGGGCCGCGCCGGGTATGCAGCTTTGCCGCCGCCAGCAAAGCCACAAGCAAAAAGGAGCAGAGCGCCGCTGAGCGGGACTTGGGGCCGATCATCAGAAACGCGCCGACCGCCGCCACGCCGGCCAACTCAGCCCTGGTCAGGCGTGCGCGGCGCAGCAGCACCCACGCCAGCACAAGGCCGAATACCCCCCCGCCGAAAGTGTTGGGGTGACCGTAACCGAACATCAGGCGGAAGCTGCCGTCACGCTCGCTGGCGGCATCGGGGGCAATGACGCCCGTAAAGTGCAAAATCTCCACCAGCGCCAGTGCGGGCAGGCCGCAGGCCAGCAGTGCCTTCATGCAGCGGCGCAGCGGTACATCCTTTGCGGCCAGCAGGGCAACGCAAAGCCCCAGCCACCAGATATTCTGCCCGTTGAAGTAGACCCACCGCGCCACAAAGTACAGCGCCCCGGCGCAGAGCAGGCTGCGCCCGCTGTACCTTGTGCCGAGCAAAATCTTGCACCCGAAGCATAGATACATCACCCAGTCCAGCACGGGGGAAACGCGGGTCTGCAGCCATGGCCAATTCTCCCGCGCCATGCTGTTGTTGAACACGACGATGAACTCATACACCATCACGCCCAGCAGGAACGCGGCGGTACCGTACCGCTGGCGCACCGCTGCGCCGCGCGCGCAAAACAGCGGGCGTTCCTCCGCCCACCACGCGGCGGGGGAGAGCCTGCGCCGCAGGACCGGCACAAAATCAAGGCAGGCAGCCGCCAGCAAAAGCAGCAGCAGCGCATTCGCAAAACCAAACAAAAGGGACACCCCTCCTACACTGTAATCACTTTTGACCGCTGACACCACAAAAAGAACGCAGACACAAAGAATACTGTGCGCCTGTTTGGGCCTTGCAGCCGGCGCACCCGGCGCGCCGTATCGGCGGCTGCAGGGGGTGCAGTACTGCCTTTATTATAAACATCTGGATCGGCGTTTGACAAGCCTTTTTCAGAATGTTATTCTAATGGTGAAATGTTATGACTGGGAGGATACCCTTATGAATGCAGAGCAGTACCGCGCCGTGATCGGGTGGTTCAACGCAAGGCCCGCCGCCAAAAAGGCGCTGCGGCTCGTCAGCCGCGGGGCGGTGGGGCTGGTATATCTGCTCTACCTCGGTATGCTGGCGTGGCTGGCACTGCACCGCAGTGAGCAGCTCTTGCCTGCGGTCATCGTACCGGCCGCAGCATTTCTGGTCGGCACGCTGGTTCGCCGGGTCATCAACCGCCCGCGTCCTTACGCGGCGCTGGGGTTTGCGCCCCTCTTTCCGAAAGACAAGCCCGGCCAGAGCATGCCGAGCCGCCACTGCTTTTCGGCGGCGGCCATCGCCGGGGCCGCGTGGTTTGTGCTCCGCCCGCTCGGCATTGTGCTGGCCGTGCTGGGGGTGCTGATTGCGATCTGCCGGGTCGTGACCGGCGTCCACTATATCAGCGATGTGCTGGCAGGGCTGGCGTTCGGCGCAGTTTTTGCCGTGCTGGGCTGGAACGCCTTTGTGCTGGCGGCATCCGCTATGGGCTTTTACAGCATCATGCTACTATAAAAGGAATGAACTTATGAAAAAAAGTATCGCAGCCGCCCTCTCCGTCTTGGCGGGGCTTGCCCTGACTGGGTGCAGTTTTCAGGATTTTATGCTCTACCTTTACGGCGGTGACGGCTTTGTCAAAAACGAGGAGCCGGACTATGCCAGCTGTGACGGTGACAACGGTGTGACCATCGTCTACGATCAGAACCAGTGGGAGCAGCCTGTCATGGCACAGGCGGACACCCTCTCACTGACGGCCGGCAACCAGCTCAGCTACACGGTCGTGCTGCTGCAGATGACCGACACCTACACGGATTTTCTTGCCCAGTCAGGACAGGAGCTGGAGGAGACGACCGGCACGGTCCGCTATGACATCGACTTTACCGTGCCCGATGCCGCTGTATCGGCGGTGCGCTATGACTGCGGCAGCTACCAGACGATCTTTGCCCAGATCGACTACGACTGCGGCGAGACGATCTATGTCACGGCCGCTGCCCGCACGCAGGATTATGAGCCGATCCTGACGCTGCTGCAGAATGTCTGGCCGACCGGCCATGCGCCGCAGTCCGCCCAGCAGGCGGACACCTCGGTCAAGGCCGTCACCGAGGAGGATGTCAGCGGCGGGCGCACCAAGAGTCTGGCATAACTCCCTCTGAAAAAACAAGAGCGGCGCTCCCGCAGTGGGAACGCCGCTTTGCCGCCCGCAGGGCGCGTGTCAGCGGATAAAATTTGTCCGCTTGTCGTTTTCTGCAACAGGTGCCTCAATTCCGGCAGTCTTGCCGGCTTCGATGCAGCGCAGTATCCACGCCATGTTGCGGCCCAGATTGCGCATGATCTGCATACCTTCCGCATCGGCGGCTGCCTCCTCGGCTTTGCCGCCGTGGACCATCGGCCAGTAGGTCGAGCTGATGAGCGGCATCTCAAAGAACTGCGGTACCTTTTCCATGGCCTCCAGCGCCGTGGTCGTACCGGCGCGGCGGGCGCTGGTCACAACAGCGGCGGGCTTGTGGCGCAGGTATCTGCCGCCGCTGATGGCCAGCCGGTGCATAAAGCCCAGCATACTGGCTGCCGCCGTGGCATAGTGGACCGGCGCACCGAACACAATGCCGTCAGCCTTCTCGACCAGCGGCAGCACCTCGGCTACCGGCCCGCCAAAGACGCATTTGCCGGCCTTGCCGCAGCCGCCGCAGCCTACACAGCCGCCCACCGGGGCAGACCCGATGTGGAAGATCGTGGTCTCGATGCCGGCCTCATTCAGCGTTTTGGCCATCTCGACCAGCGCCGCGTTTGTGCAGCCGTCCTTGTGCGGGCTGCCGTTGATAAGTAGCACATTCATAGCAATACCTCCGTCCTTTGCTCTGTATGTATAGTATAGCACACCGCGCAAGCCTGTGCAAAGAAAGGTCGTAACCATGCCCACTACCTGCCTGAACTACGATAAAAAGTGCGGCGGCTGTCCGCTGCTTGCACTGCCCTACCGGGAACAACTGAACCAAAAACAGGCCCGTCTGCAGGGGCTGCTGGGCGGGTTTGCCCCCGTCCGGGCTGTGCAGGGCATGGCCGAGCCGTACCATTACCGCAACAAGGCCATCGCCAGCTTTGCCATGCAGCACGGCAGACTGGTCTGCGGCCTGTATGCCGAGGGCACGCACAGGGTCCTGCCGGGTGCCGACTGTCTGCTGCAGGAGGAGATCCTCAACAAGACCCTTGCCGCCGTGCTGGAGGCCGCCCGCGCCTGCCGCTGGACCGCCTATGACGAGGACCGCGGCACAGGGCTGCTGCGCCATACCGTGCTGCGCAGCAGCGGGGACGGTAAGGTGCTGGTCACGCTGGTCACGCCCGGCGCAGACCTGCCCGGCAGCAAAAATTTCTGCGCCGCGCTGCGAAAAAGAGCGCCGTGGGTCGTCAGCATCGTGCAGAACATCAACCCCACGCACAGCAGCGCCGTGTTGGGCAACCGCGAGAAACCGCTTTGGGGACCCGGCTTTGTGCTGGATACGCTGTGCGGGCTGCAGTTTGCAATCTCGTCCCGCAGCTTTTATCAGGTCAACCGCACCCAGACCGAGGTGCTGTACAAAAAGGCGCTTGAGCTTGCCAAACTGACCGGACGCGAGACGGTCGTAGATGCCTACTGCGGCATCGGCACGATCGGCCTGTGCGCCGCGCCCCATGCAAAGCAGGTCATCGGCGTCGAGCGCAACCCCGCCGCCGTCAGGGACGCCGCCGCCAACGCCCGCCGCAACAAGCTGGCCAACGCCCGCTTTGTCTGCGCCGATGCCACGGAATGGATGATGGCCGCCGCTGCGGAGGGACTGCACCCCGATGTGGTCTTTCTGGACCCGCCGCGCGCCGGCAGCACACCGGAGTGCATCGCCGCCGTAAATCGGATGAAGCCCAAGCGCATCGTCTATGTCAGCTGTGACCCCGAAACACTGGCACGCGATGTGGCCGCCTTCACCCGCCTCGGCTGGCGCGCCGCCAAATTCTGCCCGGTAGACCTGTTCCCGCAGACGCGGCATGTTGAGACGGTCGTACTTTTGTCCAAACTCAACACCAAGCAGCATATCGAGGTGGAGTTGAATCTGGACGAGCTGGATTTGACATCGGCGGAGAGTAAAGCCACCTATGATGAGATTAAAGCCTATGTGCTGGAAAAGCACGGCCTGAAGGTGTCCAGCCTGTATATCTCCCAGGTTAAGCGGAAGTACGGGCTAGATGTGGGGCAGAATTATAATCTGTCAAAGAAAGAAGACGCGAAAGTACCACAGTGCCCGCCGGAAAAGGAAGCTGCAATTATGGATGCACTAAAGCATTTTCAAATGATTTGATGGCAAGCCTGTCTTGCTCAAAGCAAAACGTGGTCTGGGATTCCAATATCCAGACCACGTTTTTGCCAATCAATATCTCACGATTTCGTGAATTTTATTTGTCTTTTAGCACAATATCCGTTATACTAGTAAATAGGAAAAAATCAGGAGGTGCGGGATGGCAATCAGTTACAATCGGCTGTGGAAACAGTTGATCGATCATGGTTTGAGCAAAACCGACATGATGCACCGTGCAAAAATCAGCACCAATGTTTTAGCACGATTAAGTAAAGGTGAGCCTGTCTCCATGGACAGCATGGAAAAAATCTGCACCATGCTGGGATGCAATATCGGAGACGTGATGGAATTTATCCCTGATACAGAAAACGGAGGAATAGATGCATGATTACAGGTGTGATTAAAAATAAAGTAGATAAAATCTGGACGGACATCTGGGCGGGCGGCATTACCAATCCTCTAACCGTCATCGAACAGCTGACCTATCTTATGTTTGTCCGCTCTCTGGACGAAAAAGAGCTGGAAACGGAAGAATTTGAGCATATGACTGGCGAGAAGATGGAGAAGATTTTCCCCCAGTCTGCCGTTGGACAGTCCATGCGCTGGAGTAAATTCAAGAACAACGATCCCCGCGATATTTTCAATGTAATTTCCCAGCGGGTCTTCCCTGCCATCAAAAACATGAAACATGGCCGCCTGCCGGACTTCACCGAGCAGGGGGAACTGGTGGAAATCGCCGACGATTTCAGCAGTGATGTGCAGAATGAGACGGCCTTTGCCCGGTACATGAGCGATGCGATGTTCCTGATTCCTACGCCGCAGGTGTTGCAAAAAATCATCACAGGGTTGGATGACCTGTATGAGCATGACATTGCCGATTTGGATATGCAGGGCGACTTGTACGAGTACATGCTGGGCAAACTGGCTACCGCTGGGCAGAACGGCCAGTTTCGCACTCCCAAGCACATCCGGGAAATGATGGTGGAGTTGTTGCAACCCACCCCGAACGACACCATCTGCGACCCGGCCTGCGGCACGGCAGGCTTTCTGGTCTCCGCCGCGGAGTACATTCGCAACCACTACGAGGATACCATGACTTCCGAGCAGTGGGAGCACTTTGCTGGGGACGCCTTCACCGGCTTTGACACAGACCGCACCATGCTGCGCATTTCTGCGATGAACCTGATGCTGCACTCCATCAGCCACCCGGAGATCGACTACAAGGACAGTGTTTCCAAGCAGAATCAGATCAGCGATAAGTTTACCATGTGTCTGGCAAATCCGCCTTTCAAGGGCACCGTGGACGCGGAAAGCATCAACGACAACCTGAAAGCCGTGACCAACACCAAAAAGACCGAGCTGTTGTTTCTGGCGCTGTTCCTGCGGATGCTGAGAAAGGGTGGTCAGTGCGCCTGCATCGTACCGGACGGTGTGCTGTTCGGCTCCTCCAAGGCGCACAAAGCTATTCGCAAAGAACTGGTAGATAACCATCAGCTGCGCGCAGTGATCTCTATGCCCTCCGGTGTGTTCAAACCCTATGCGGGAGTTTCCACGGCAGTGTTGGTGTTCACCAAGACAGGCGCAGGCGGCACCGAAAATGTGTGGTTCTATGATATGAAGTCCGATGGCTTTTCCTTGGACGATAAGCGCAGCGAGGTGGAGGAGAATGACATCCCCGACATCATCGAGCGGTTCCACCATCTGGACCAGGAAGCTGACCGCAAGCGCACGGAGCAGAGCTTTTTTGTGCCGAAACAGGAAATTGCGGACAATGACTATGACTTATCCATCAACAAGTACAAAAAGGTGGAGTATGTGCCGGTGGAGTACCCCTCTACCACAGAACTGATGGCAGACCTGCATGAGCTGGAACTGGAGATTACCGCAGGGCTGGCGGAATTGGAGGAGATGCTATGATGGCGAGGTTAGAAGAAATTTGTGCGATAAATATGGGACAGTCTCCGGATTCTTCCACATACAACGAAGATGGTAACGGCCTTCCGTTTTTTCAGGGAAATGCAGATTTTGGAGAGATTTATCCTGCGGTTCGTATGTGGTGCTCTGAGCCAACCAAAATAGCACGGGAAAAAGATATTTTAATCTCTGTTCGTGCACCAATTGGCGCGTTGAATATCGCAAATTGTGAATGCTGTATAGGCCGAGGGTTAGCTGCTTTAACGGTAAACGAGGATATTTGTGCTCAGGAATATTTATGGCATGCGTTATCAGGTAAGGCTGACGAACTAAATTCCAAAGGTACTGGAAGTACATTCAAGGCCATCAATAAAAAAACACTTTCTGAAACAGAAATTCCCCTTCCACCCATTGACGAACAGCGCAAAATCGCGGCGATTCTGGACAAAGTGAGCGACCTGATTGCGAAACGTCAACAGCAGCTGGATAAGCTGGATGAAGCGGTCAAGGCAAGGTTTGTGGAGATATTTGGGGATTGCTATACCAATCCGCACAATCTTCCAATAGAAAAATGGAACAATATTTTTTCTACAACAACAGGAAAATTAGATTCAAATGCAGCTGTAGAGAACGGCAAATATCCTTTTTTTACATGCTCTAAAGAAACATTAAGAATTAATACATATGCATTTGACCAAGAAGCGCTATTACTTGCTGGCAACAATGCTGCTGGAAAATATGATGTCAAATATTACTGCGGAAAATTTAATGCCTACCAACGTACATATGTTCTTTCTTTGAAACACGATTGGTCTTATGCCTTATTCCGGTTTCAGCTAGAAGATAAGTTAGGATATTTGGAGCAACAGTCTTTAGGAGGGCTTACAAAATACCTTACACTTAAGATATTGAATGAACTTGAATTTATTGTTCCACCAAAAGAAGAACAAGACAAGTTTGCTGCCTTTGTTGACCAAATTGAAAAAACAAAAACCACCGTCAGCCACAGCCTTGAAAAGTTGGAAACGTTGAAAAAGGCACTGATGCAGGAATACTTTAGGTGAGGTAATAAAATGGAAGAATATAAATTAACACTGGGGATGGAGCCCACAGACGATTATAAAAAAGCAAAGCAGGATTTGATTCAGGCAATGAGATCAATTCAAAAATTATCCCCTCAACAGCAGCAAATGTTGGCAGAGGAGTTATTTGGAGCAGCAAATGTTATGGTTTTGAGTCAAATACTACGCCAGTATCTGAGGTGAATATAAAGTATGTTAGAGTTTATAAAAGATAACTGGGCAAACATTTTGCTTATTATCGTAGGTAGCTTTGCCCTTGCAACTTACATATTGCAGGAACGGAAGAAAAAGATTGATGCAGCTTCTCTTATCGTCCTTCAAATCGATGAATTCCAGGAGCGATTAAGGGAAATCTCTACGTTCATTGTTGACGGACAATTAAACGAAACGGCGTTCTATGAATCACTACCCTTGATGGATACGGATTATTGGAACAAGTACAAACATTACTTTGTCCGAAAAATGGACGCGACCAGCTATACAGCACTGAATCAACTATATGAGTATGTGTCAGAGATTCAGGAACAGCAGATGCTCATGAAGGCTTTCCAAAAGAATTCCTTTCAGATAACACAAAATGTTTTGGCAAATATAGAATCGCAGTTTATTGTGGCCGATCTTAATAATGCTTGTACCGGAGTTACAGCGCAAAATATCACTTCTGCTATGGGAAATATGATTCCGCAAGGCGTTTCGGAAGCAGATCGAAATACGCTTAACGCAATGGTGCAACAAATAGCGGCACAGAATCCCAATTTTGATATGAATCGTTTTTGGAGCCTCTATAATCAGCAAAGAAATTGGACGAAGTCTATCATTAACCAAGGGGCATTAACTTCTTATACCCCTGTCCAAATTCGTATAAGTTTAGAGAAAATGCTAAAGAAATATTCGATGCTTGAAATTAGCGGAACAGAAGGCTATCAAATGCTCAAAAAGACTTCTAAACAAAAGTTTTAAGCAAGTGAGAGGTCTATTATGGAAGAAGATGTTACAAAGATATATGAGGAATATTCGGAGGAACTTCTGTTTTGCAAATATTTTATAGCTGAAAAGTTAAAACATCATGCTGAGATGGGTAGATGTGGAGAAAACATTCTCAAAAAATGTCTCTAGGAACGGTTTCAAATGCTAGAATTTGTTACCGGCTTTATTGCTTGGGCTAATCATCAAAGCCCACAATGTGACATCATCGTATGTAGGAAAAATTTTTATAGACGTCAACTAGCCGGAGACATTTTCCTGGTTGAACCAAATGATTGCATAATGGTTATAGAAGTCAAAGGAAATGCGACCTTGGATGATTTAACAGAAACGATTGAAAAAAATAAATTTTTCCAATTGCATGATGAAACAAAACATATAAAATTAGCGATGTTTGCTTTTAAAACTCGTATTGGAAAACAACGATTGTATAAAGAGTTCGGTTATAAATATGACAGAAGTACAAAAGGATATATCCAGGAACGGCTTCCAGAAGAAAAGACATTAGACTATTTTGTATGCTTACATAGAGAGAGCCTAACTAGCTCAGCACGGGATAAACAAGTATTCTTCTTGAAAGATGGGCAAGATCGGCAGTTCTATGTACTAGATAACCATTTTCCAATAATGCAGAATTTTTCGAGGCTAATACAAAGCTTGCAGAATTAGGGCTAGATAAAATGATGATTTCTTGATCGATTTTAGTGCTGAGACCGCGATGCTGAGAAGATTTGAATATAGGAAATATTGGTGGGAGCAACATTGTCATGGAATATACAGAGGTTTTAGACAAGCAAATCACGAGAAAACAACATTATGTCCCCAAGGCTTACTTAAAAAACTTTTCTGTGAGTAATCAAAAATCAGAACAAGGTTATGTTGTTTTTGCTAATGATGAAAATACAAAAATGGTTTCAATCGACAATATTTGCTGTCGTTCTTACCTATATGATCAAATTGCAATTGATCCAGATAGCAAAACTCATGTTTTTGCAGCACCAAATGAGATCGAGAACAGTTTTATCGCACTGGAAGGCGAATACGCAACAATTATCTCAAAGATAAAAAATGCTTTACGAGATTCAGATGAATTTGAGTTGGCGCGGGTGGAAATTGATAAACTAAGGCAATTTATGTCATCACTACTGTTTAGGAACCCTGTTTTTGTACATCTGTCAAATTATATTATTGATACACAATACAAAAACGATCCGCAGCATATTAAACATGTAAAGGACATTTTTCCTGATGTGCCGCAAAATGTTTACCTGTCCATGCTGGCAAACGAGTTTTTGAAGATGAACATTGCTCCGGATGTTGGCTTGTTTCCTCGGGCTTTGGCTGAGACAATGAAGGAATCGCAACTGTGTATTTTTAAAGCCAAAGGTTCCGTATTTGTTACAAGCGATATGCCGGTAGTCAATATTTACGGTGAAAAAGATGGTATAGAATATGACTTGCTTGGTATGCCAATTACGCCAGAATTATTTTTGGCGTTTGTCGATACTGTTCAGCGCGTTCCCAGAATAATCATAATTGATGACAACAGTGTAAAGCGCATGAACAGCAAGCAGATAAATAAAGATCTGTTAATTTCTAACCGTATAGACTTATTATCGTATATTGATTTTTCAATAGATGCCGAAAAAGAAGATGATGAACAGGTTTACCAACTACTTCATACAGATAAGGAAACCGCGTTGAAACAATATGAGGACATGATGAGTTCAAAAGAAATAAAATACTGGAGATGATGTGATGACTAACTTCTCCTTTCTCAAAGCCAAAACTGAATATGCCCTCTTCGCCCCCGCCTGCATGGAAGCTGAGAAAATTTATGTTTCTGCTCCTGCCATGTGTGCAGTAGGCTGCCGTAAGGCATTGGAGCTGGCAGTAAAATGGGTATATGCAGCGGACAAGTCCATGAAAATGCCCTACAAAGACAATCTGCAATCCCTCATTCACGAGCCAACTTTCCGCTTCGCTGTGGACTCCGACACTTGGGGCAAGATGCCTTTTATCATCAAGTTGGGCAATCTGGCGGTACATACCGAGCGCAGCGTTCAGCCAAGTGATGCGCTTGCTTCTCTGCGCGGTCTGTTTGAGTTTGTGCAGTGGATCGACTATTGCTATGGCGCGGACTATCAGGAGCGCACCTTCGACGAGAATCTTGTCCCCACCGGAAAGGTGGCGGTGGACACCCGGAAAATCAAGGAACAGGAAAGTCTACTGGACCAGAAAGATGCCGAGATCGAGGCGCTGCGCAAGCAAATCGAGCAGATGTCCACCCGATACACCGCCGAAAAGGAGCAGCATCAGAAGGAACGCACCTTCCAGCCGGAGGACCTCTCGGAATTCAAGACCCGCAAAATCTACATCGACGTGGACCTCAAACTGATGGGCTGGAAGTTCACCGGCCCAGATGCTGATGTACAGGAGGAGTATCGTGTGGAGGATATGGCCGGGATGCCAGGTCAGCCTGGCTTCTGCGACTATGTGCTGTTTGGAAAGGACGGCCTGCCCCTGGCGGTGGTGGAAGCCAAGCGCACCAGCAAGGACCCAAACATTGGACGCAAACAAGCGGTTTTGTATGCGGATTGTCTGGAACGGAAATTTGGCCGCCGCCCCATGATGTTCACCACCAATGGCTTTGAAACCTACTTCTGGGATGACCAGACCGCCCCGCAACGGAAAGTCAGTGGCATTTTCAGCAAGGATGACCTGCAAAAGCTGATGAACCGGCGCACCGAGCGGATGGATTTGATGGGCGTTTCCATTGATGACAAAATCACTGACCGGTATTACCAGAAGGAAGCCATCCGAGCGGTGTGCGAACAGATTACGCAGGGGTTCCGCAAGCATCTGCTGGTGATGGCCACCGGCACCGGCAAAACCAGAACCGCGTCCAGCCTGACCGATGTGCTCAGCCGAGGCAAATGGGTGACCAACATTCTGTTTCTGGCCGACCGCACCGCGCTGGTGAAGCAGGCAAAGGACGATTTCAAGAACTATCTGCCGGATATGTCCCTGTGCAACCTCTGCTCCAACAAGGACGACCGGAACGCCCGCATTGTGTTCTCCACCTATCCGACCATTCTCAACGCCATTGATGACACCAAGTCCAAGGACGGGCGGCAGCTGTTTACTCCGGCGCACTTCGACCTGATTATCATTGACGAAAGCCACCGGAGCATCTTCAAAAAGTACCGGGCCATCTTTGAATATTTTGACGCCTTCATGGTGGGTCTGACCGCCACGCCGAAGACCGATGTGGATCGGAACACCTACGACTTTTTCGAGATGGAACACGGCGTGCCCACCTATGCCTATGATTATGAAACGGCGGTGCACCAGGACCATGTGCTGGTTCCCTATTACAACTACGAGGTCAAGACCCGCTTTCTGGAAGAAGGCATCTCCTATGATGATTTGTCCGAAGAGGACAAAGAGCGATATGAGGATGATTTCATCGAAGACGGTCAGTTGCCAGACTTTATCCCCTCTGCTGCCCTCAATAAATTTGTGTTCAACGAAACCACCGTGGACATCGTACTGCAAGACCTGATGGACCGGGGTATCAAGGTGGCGGGCGGCGACCGTCTGGGGAAAACCATCCTGTTTGCCCAGAACAAACGCCACGCGGAGTTTATTCTGGAGCGGTTCAATAAGCTGTATCCCCAGTACCGGGGCAACTTCGCCCAGCGGGTCATTTGCGACGACGCCTATGCCCAGACCATCATTGATGATTTCAAGCAGCCGGAAAAAGAACCGCACATTGCCGTATCGGTGGACATGATGGACACCGGCATCGACGTGCCGGAATGCGTCAATCTGGTGTTTTTCAAAAAGGTTCGGTCAAAGGCAAAGTTCTGGCAGATGATTGGCCGCGGCACCCGGCTATGCAAAGGGCTGGCCTGCGTGGACCAGATTGACGGAACCTATACCGACAAGCGGCGCTTTCTGATTTTTGACTACTGCGGCAACTTCGAATACTTCCGGCAGCACAAAGAAGGCTACGAAACCAGAGAAACCAAAACGCTGTCGGAAAACATCTTCGGCAAACAAATCAAAATCGCCATGGCGCTGCAGGAAAACACCTTTGCCGGTGAGGATTATCAGGCATGGCGCAAGGAGATTGTCAACACCTGTCACAAGCAGGTGATGGCGCTCAACTCAGACCTGATTGCCGTAAAATTGCGGATGCAGTATGTGGAGAAATATAAAAAGCCGGAAGCCTTCGTGTCCATAAGCGAAGGTGACAAGGGCGAGTTGCTCACACAGATTGCACCTCTGCTACGCTCAGACGAGGCTGACGAGTTTGCAAAGCGGTTTGATAATTTCATGTATGGCCTAATTCTGGCACACATCGAGCAGATGCCCGCTTTCCAGTATGCAAAAAAGCAACTGTGCGACACCGCTTCCCTACTGGAGCGTAAGGCCAGCATTCCGCAGATCAAGGCAAAGTTGCCCATGCTTCAGGAGATTCACACCGATGCATTTTGGGACGCGAATGATATTTTGCTGTTTGAGCAGGTTCGGAAGGAGCTGCGGGAGCTGATTCGATTTTTAGATGAAGGTGGCGTAGCACAGAGGCAGATTGTCACCAAGCTGACTGACCCGATTATTGACAGTCAGGAGGGCGTCCAGCTGGAAGCTGCCTATGACTTTGAAGACTACCGTGCCAAGGTCAATCGCTATGTGAACGAGCATGGAAATACGCTGGCCATATATAAGCTGACCCATGATATTCCGCTGGCTATGGGCGATTATCAGGAACTGGAGTGGGTGCTAACTAGCGAATTGGGCAGCAAAGAAGATTATGCCCGAGAGTTTGGCGACACACCCTTTGGCTTGCTCATTCGCAAGATCGCTAAGCTAGATCATGAAGCGGCTATGCAGGCGTTTTCCGCTTTTATCAATGACCAATCTCTGAATCAAAAGCAGATTGCTTTTGTAAACAAAATCATCAATCATATTGAGTTGAACGGATATATGGAAAATGTCGCAGAGCTGACCAAGCCACCGTTTGACAAGCCAATCAGTTTTATCAAATTGTTTGATGCAAAAACCAGAACCGCTTTGATGGAGACTATCAATCAGGTTCGAGAAAACGCGGTTCAAATTACAGCGTCATAAACAATGAACTAGGCACGGAAATTCACCCTTATTCTGGGTGGATTTTCGTGCCTGGTCTTTTCTGTTCGGGTATGGGGGCACCATTGTGATAGCCACTGCACGGACGGGCGAGGTGTCCAGAGGGGCAAAGCCCCTTTGGCTCTGGGTCATCCAATAGGGGCGAGTAGCATCCCTATTGGCAAAGGGAGTCTAGAGGGGAACAGCGTTCCCCTTGGCGGGAGGTTTCCAAAGGAGGGCAGTGCCTTCCTTGGCACACGACTTTCCCTCGGAAAGTCTAGTGTGTTATACCTTTGCTTCCGTCTGACGCGGGAAAGGGGTTGACGGTGTACTCTGCGGTGCGGCAGAGGGTGGCGGCAAACGCTTTTTCGCGGCAGTAGGACAGGCGGATTTTGTGATGTGAGCTACAGCACAAACGCAGGATTTTTGAGAAACAAAATCCGCCTGTCCGGAAAAGGAAGCAGAGGTATATAAAAGCCTTCGTCCCACCACAGCGCTGCCTTTGTTTCAACGTTTCTTCCGTTTTCCCTTGCCGTGGGTCATAGTCGTTTTCCCGCGCTGGCTGATGGGAGTTTTCAGGTGTTTGGACAGCTTCAGTACCTCGATCAAGTTGACAAATTGTTCCATTGTGATGGCATCGTAATCGATCCCTAATGTGGCAAGTAATGCTTTTGCTTTCTTTTCTTCCGAGCTTCCCTCAAAATTCATTGCCTCCCGTAACTGGTTCTGCATATTTTCTGCAAAGGAGACTTCATCCGCCGTCATGGTATCGGGGCGGTGTTCACTCCGAATATCACGAAGGATGCCTTTCAGGTCATCTGCAATCAGGCTTCCAAAATATTCATCTTCCCGAATCTGCGCCACTTCCAGCGTCCGCAGGTGCAGGTCATTTTCCTCGCCGCCATTTTTTATCAACGCCATCTGCCGGACGGCTTCCAGCACGGCGTTCATATCGTTGACGCGCATATCTGCGATCCGGTCAACGTAAATCTCGGCGTCCAGCATGAAACGCTGGAAATCCTTGTGGCAGATCAACTCCGACAGCAGCCGGTGGTTGAACTTGCCTGTTCTTAATATATCAATCGAAGCATCACTCAAATGCAGCTCATGCAGAGCTGTGTTTGGGTGATTTTTTTGTTTCCGTCCGCCCCATCAGATAGTCGCAGGAAACACCGTAATAGTCCGCCAGCAACAGAATGCTGTACGGGCTGATGTCCTTGCCGTTATCCGATTCATATTTGCCAAGTGCGGATTTCGAGATACTCACCTCGGCAGCAAGCTGCTCCAAGGTCAGCTTTCGCTCTACTCGTAAATCTTTCAACCGCTCTCCGATTGTCAGCTTGACTTGCATACAGCAGTCTCCTTTTCCATTTTTCTGTATTATATCATGCTTTTCCGTTTTGTGTCTCAAAGCGTGGAAAATTTCAACTTCCACCCCACTTTTCCTACCTCTCGGATATACGGGAAACAGCCTGTTTTCTTACTAAAATTTAGACATAAACCACGCAGTACCTTGAAAATTTCATGATCGTCCGATGAAAATATGTCTTCCGGAGAAGTACCGCATTCCGCGTACCAAGGAAGAGTCAACGCCGGGGTAAGGACTCGGGTAGGAACGGCATTGGGCAGAACGGCGAAGTTCAATTATTTTATAGGAGGAAACAGGTATGGATTTATTTACACAAATCAAGATGGCAGTTTCCGTGAAAGAGGCTGCCGAATACTACGGATTGGAAGTAAACCGTGGCAACATGGTCTGCTGTCCCTTCCACAATGACCGTACACCCAGCATGAAGCTGAACGAGGATTACTTCTACTGCTTCGGGTGCGGAGCCCACGGCGATGTGATCGACCTTGTGGCAAGGCTGTTCAACCTGAGCAGCTATGATGCGGCGAAGAAGCTGGCGTATGACTTTGGGATCGACCCGGACAAGCCCCCGGCCGCGGCAGCGCTGCGGAAGCCGAAATATCCGCTGGCAAAGGCGTTCCAGAAAGAGGAACTACATTGTCAGCGGATATTGTACGATTATCTGCATCTTTTGGAGCGTTGGAAGATGCAGTACGCACCCAAAACGCCGGAGGATACTCTTGATGACCGCTTTGTGGAAGCCTGCCAGATGCTCGATTATATCGAGGATCTGACAGATATTTTAACCTTTGCGGAGTTGGAGGGTCGCGTTAAAACCGTGGATATGCTTCAAAAGGACGGCATGATCGACCGACTGGAAGAACGCCTGAAACGGACGGAAAAGGAGGTGGATGCCCGTGACGAAACGGAAATCAGCTAATTTAGACGCGCTCATCTGGTTTGACGGCACAAATATCAATGAGGCGCTGTTCTGTGATGAATTTCTGAGCAGCCGGAAAATCATCTTTGCCGATGGTGCTTTCTTTACACCGGACGGCAGAGTGACCGACGATCTGCCGCTCCGGGGCGAAATCTATGAGGAACTGAAATGCTGCGCCGTGAACAATATTCCCCGCAAGATCACCAACATTCTGGAAGTGATGAAGCTGGCGGCTCATATAGGGGACTTTGTACCAGAGACAGATAGAATCCATCTGGCAAACGGTACTTTGAAGCTGGACGGCAGCTTCACCGAGGGCAGACCGAATATTGTGCGGAGCAGACTGCCGGTGGCATATCACCCTGACGCACCGGCTCCCGTCCGGTGGCTTTCTTTTCTGGATGGGCTTCTCTATACAGAGGACATTCCCACCTTGCAGGAGTTTATTGGCTATTGCCTGATTCCCAGCAACAAGGGACAGCGCATGATGGTGATTAAGGGAAGCGGCGGCGAAGGAAAATCGCAGATCGGTGCTGTGCTGGGTGCGCTTCTCGGCAGCAACATGAAGGATGGCAGCATCGGCAAAATTTCTGAAAACCGCTTTGCCCGCGCCGACCTGGAACACATTCTGCTGTGTGTCGATGATGATATGCGGATGGAAGCATTGCGGCAGACCAACTACGTCAAGTCCATCGTGACCGCCCAAGGTAAAATGGATTTGGAACGCAAAGGCAAGCAGAGCTATCAGGGCTGGATGTTTGCCCGCCTGCTGGCGTTCTCTAACGGCGATCTGCAAGCACTCTATGACCGAAGCGACGGCTTTTACCGCCGCCAGCTTGTGCTGACCACCAAGGAAAAGCCTGCGGGACGGGTAGATGATCCTGACCTTGCCGAAAAAATGAAAGCGGAGGTCGAGGGTATCTTCCTGTGGGCGTTTGAGGGCTTACAGCGGCTTGTTGCCAACAACTTCAAGTTCACGGAGAGCCAGCGCACACGGGATAATCGGGAGGCAGTCAGGCGGGATAACAACAACGTCTTTGATTTTCTGGAATCCGAGGGCTATATCCGGCTGAAAGCAGACTGCACCATCAGCTCTAAAGACTTGTACGAAATTTACCGGATGTGGTGCGAGGAAAACAATCTGACACCGCTAAAGCGCCGCAGTTTCAGCGACAGTGTGATTGCCAGCCAGACCAAGTATAATCTGGAATACTGCAACAAGATCACTAACGCTGCCGGACGGCGCGTATGGGGGTTCTTCGGCATTGAGGCGGTTGCCAGACCCAATATAAACGGGTTTTCTGATGTTTCAGAGCGTACGTACGTACCGGAGGGATGGCAGGATTGATTTTGCCGCCGCGCCGTGTACGTATGTACGCAGCGTTTACACCAAAATGCTGCTATACTGAAAAATTCTGACCAGCAGAGCCTATATTTTCGAGCATAAATCAGGCCAAGTGAAATCCGCAAAGTATTTGCCTGATGGCAGAAATGGTTTCACGGAATCGCGCTGCTCGGAACAGCAAAGCAGATGCGCGGAAATATGAGAAATCACACGGTTTAGAGCAAAGCCACACGGAACAGAAAAGTCGATAGGTGTTACCTGTGAACAGGACATCATAACGGCGATTCTGAGCGGATTTGATGGCAACAGAATTTTTCACGAGGCAGCGAAGTGGATATGCCGGAGGTCGTACCGGCTTCGCTTTTTCATTATCTAATTATGGAGGGGATTTGAATATGAGTGTACGCAATGAGATCAAGGCGCAGATCGTTCGCGCCGGTTTTACCATGCAGGAGGTTGTTGACCTGTTACATGATGAATATGGCTGGTCGGACAGCGTTTCCAATTTGTCCGCCAAGTTGCAGCGGGAGAGCATCCGCTACAAGGAGGTCGTGGAGCTGGCCGACGTGCTGGACTGTGACATCGTGTGGGTAAAGCGAGGGGCGCGCCGATGAAAGCACAGTACGCCATTCTCCGCTTTGCCAAGTACAAGGGGCCGGAGATCGGGCACATCGAGTCCCACAACGAGCGCACCAAGGAGAAATACGCCAGCAATCCCGACGTGGACACGTCCCGCAGCCACTTGAATTTTCACCTGATTACGCCGGAACAAAAATACCGGGCAGAGGCAGAGCGACAGATCAAGGACGCTGGCTGCCGTACACGCTCGGACAGCGTGCGCGTGGTGGAAGCACTTGTAACCGCAACGCCAGAGTTCTTCAAAGGAAAGAAGAAAGACGAGATCAAAGCCTATTTTCAGGAGGCGTTGGACTTCATCAAGCAAAACCAGAATCCAGAAACAATTATATCCGCCGTGGTGCATATGGACGAGAAAACGCCCCATATGCACCTTTCTTTTGTCCCGCTGACAGAGGATGGGCGGCTCAGCGCCAAAGAGATTGTCGGCAACAAGAAAAAATTGACGCAGTGGCAGGATCGTTTCTGGGAGCACATGGTGAATAAATATCCCAATCTGGAGCGTGGCGAGAGTGCCAGCAAGACCGGGCGTAACCATATTCCGCCAAGGGTGTTCAAGGAGATGACTCGCCTGACCAAGCAGAAGGCCAAGCTGGAAGAATTGCTTGCAGGTGTCAATGCGTTCAATGCCAAGGGAAAAGCAGCAGAAATCGGCGCTTTCTTGGACAAGTATATCCCGGCTATGGAGCAGATGCACACGACGCTGAAAAAGTACAATACGGCGTTTACCGCCACGATTGCCGAGAACAAAAAGCTGAAAAAGAAAGCGGAGCAGTTGGCGCAGTCGCTGGACAAGGCTACGCAGGAAAGCACCTTGAAAAAGCTGGCCGACGCCAAGCTGCACCGGGATTATGAGGATGCCGTCGCCGTGCTGGATCGTATTCCAAAGGAAGTGCTGGCGGCATATACGCACAGAACGGAGAAAGAGAGGGAAACTGCCTATGGTAGATGAATGGAGCGGCTTCGCCGCTTTGCTGGCAAATTTGATTGAGAAGTATGCCGCAGTTCTGGATCTTGACGTGTTGCCCGATCTCGTCATAGAGGAAGCCGTGCCTGAAAAAGATGAGTCCAATAAGAATATTCACGAAAACGATATTGAACCAGCGAAAGCGGCATGATATAATTATCATGAAATAACTGTCCAAACCGCCATTGCAGGAGCTTTTGCTCCTGCAATGGCAGAAAACGAGGTGAAGCGACCATGGAACGCTGGGAGAATGAGCAGAACAATTCTGAAATGATGATTTATACCACAGAGGATGGCTTGACAAAGATCGAAACGACCTTTGATGGCGATACGGTTTGGCTGTCCATTGACCAGATGGCGGAGCTGTTTCAGCGCGACAAATCTACCATTTCCAGACATGTCAAGAACATTTTCACTGAGGGCGAATTGAAGAGAGAAGAAGTTGTTGCAAATTTTGCAACAACTGCCGCTGACGGCAAAACCTATCAGGTGGATTACTATAATCTCGATGTCATCATTTCCGTTGGCTACCGTGTGAAATCCCAGCGCGGCGTGCAGTTCCGCATCTGGGCAACGGGAATTTTGAAGGAGTATATGCGAAAAGGCTTCGCGCTGAATGATGAGCGCCTGAAAAATCTGGGCGGCGGCGGATACTTCAAGGAGCTGCTGGAGCGTATCCGCGATATCCGCGCTTCCGAAAAGGTATTTTACCGTCAGGTGCTTGAAATCTACGCCACCAGTATTGACTATGACCCCAAGGCGGAAATCTCCATTCAGTTTTTCAAGAAAGTCCAAAATAAAATTCATTATGCCATTCATGGGCAAACAGCGGCGGAGGTCATCTACACACGCGCCGATGCGGAGAAAGAATTTATGGGCTTGACCACCTTTGCGGGCAGTCAGCCCACGCTGAAAGAGGCGGTAGTTGCCAAGAACTATCTGAACGAGAAAGAGCTTCGTGCTATGGGGCAGCTCGTGTCCGGCTATCTGGATTTTGCGGAACGACAGGCGGAGCGGGAGCAGGCAATGACCATGCAGGACTGGGCAGAGCATCTTGATCGGATTCTGACCATGAGTGGAGAGCAGCTGCTGATTGGCAATGGAAGCGTCAGCCATAAGCAGGCTATCGACAAAGCAACCGGCGAGTACAGAAAATACAAAGCCCGTACTCTCAGCGAAGTTGAGCGCGATTATCTGGATTCCATCAAGCTGTTGGAGCAGAAAACAGATAAAAAGTAAGCCGGGGCGGAGAAGATATGATGAAAAAAGGAAAGATAAAAGTCTATATCTATACTCGCGTGTCCACTGCTATACAGATTGACGGATATTCTCTGGATGCACAGAAATCCAGAATGAAAGCCTATGCCGAGTTCAATGACTATGAGATTGTCGGTGAGTATGAGGATGCCGGTAAATCCGGAAAGTCCATTGAAGGGCGTGTAGAATTTAACCGCATGATGGAGGATATCAAGTCCGGTAAAGACAGCGTGTCCTATGTACTGGTGTTCAAGCTCTCGCGTTTCGGCAGAAATGCGGCAGATGTGCTGTCCACCTTGCAGGTTATGCAGGATTTTGGCGTCAACCTGATTTGCGTGGAGGACGGGATCGACTCATCTAAGGATGCGGGAAAGCTGATGATTTCCGTTCTTTCGGCTGTGGCTGAAATTGAGCGTGAAAATATTCGTGTGCAGACAATGGAGGGCAGAATCCAGAAAGCCCGTGAAGGAAAATGGAATGGCGGCTTTGCGCCTTATGGCTACAAGCTGGAAAAGGGACAACTTTTCATCAATGAGGAAGAAGCAGCGGCAATCCGCGTGATTTTTGACCAGTATGTGCATACGGATACCGGCGCAAACGGCCTTGCAAAATACCTTGCAACCCACGGGATTCGCAAAATCCAAAGGCAAAACGGAAAAAATCCCTTATTCGATGCGGCGCTGATCCGCAGGATTCTGAAAAATCCGGTATACTGCGGGAAAATCGCCTATGGCAGACGTCGAACGGAGAAGGTGCATGGCACCCGAAATGATTACCGGCTGGTAGAACAAGACTATTATCTGCTGGTAGATGGTCTGCATGAGGGAATCGTCTCCGAAGGACTATGGCACGAGGCGCAGGTCAAGCTGCTGGCACAAGCGGAGAAATACGAACACGTCAACAGGGGCAAGGATACAAAAATACATCTGCTGTCCGGTATTGTGAAATGCCCGGTCTGCGGCGTAGGAATGTATGGAAACAAAAGCATCAAACATAAGGCGGACGGCTCAAAATACAAGGATTTTTATTACTATGGCTGTAAGCACCGTGCGATGACGCGCGGTCATAAATGCGACTTCAAGAAGCAGATCAATGAAGAACTGCTGGACAGCGCCGTTGCGGAGGTCATTGTAAAGCGGGTAAGCAATCCGAAATTTGCCGCCATGATGCAGGAAAAGATCAGCATGAAGGTGGATACCTCTGCCATTGAGCAGGAGATCGCGGCGCATGAAAAGCAGCTTCGCCAGAGTTATTCCGTAAAAGTGCGGCTGATGGATGAAATTGATTCCCTCGACCCGGACGATAAGCACTACATCAAACGCAAAGCAGACCTTGATGACCGGCTTTACAAGATGTATGATAAGATCGAGGATACAGAAAACCAGCTCGTTGCCGCTAGAGCCAAGAAGATGGCGATTGAGGCGGAAAAGCTGACGGGCGACAACATCTACAAGGTGCTGATTTTCTTTGATAAGCTCTATTCCGTCATGGACGATCAGGAAAAACGGCAGCTCATGGAATCGCTGCTATCCGAAGTCCAAATCTATGAGGAACGGCAGCCTAACGGCCAGTGGCTCAAGTCCATCATGTTCAAGCTCCCAATCATTACGGAAGATATGAACTTGAGTTTGGACAATGATGCACATATTGAGACGGTAGTGTTGATGTCAATGGTTAAGTAACAAAAGACTGAAAAACCTATAATAAAGGGATTCCCGAGCTTTATTCCAGAAATGGAATAGAGTTCGGGAATCTTTTGTTTATGTACTGACAATAGTTTCACATACTAGAATTATGCAAGGGGAGACTACAATGTTATTTTTTCGGAGATTGAGACTAGAGAACTACTTTCTATTATAAATCACTATTGAATTCGTCTTTCGTGCAAATGTAAATTGCATTGTTTACAAACATGAGAATAACTTGCTCTGAGCTAAAATTCTCATCGACTCTTTTCTTCCTTGTAATTGTACTTTTAAATCCAGAACTAGGTATGCTGTGAATAATTTGAATTTCATTATCCGAAAATTCTTTAATGCAGTAGAAGTGGCATTTTTCTCGGGGGATTACAGTATAACTTAGAAGAATAATGTCACTTAACAATTCCTTTGAAAAGTTGTTTTTTATCGTGTTGGAATACTTTACTTTCATATACAAACCTCCTTGTAGTCGTAGATATTAGCTCTAGAAGCAGATATTATCAAGCACTGCCCACAAAATAATAACAATAAAAATTGTGGGCTACTTGTTAAAGCCACTGAAATGTGTTACAATTTTAGAAAACAGCGGGATGTTATATGAAACATAACTTCTCTAATAAATTAAGAAAGGAAGTATTACATGAATAATGCTGAAGACATGGTAAAGTGTTATGAAATGTTACGAACTGAGCTTAAAGTAAAAGATCTTGAAGCTGTCATGCGAGGTGATACATGGGAGCGTGCGATGAGGCTCATGGCTGATAAGATTAACTCAATTTCAGCGAGAGCAAATTCAGAGTCTGATGTTGCTACTCAGATTGATGCCGAAATCCTCGCTTTTTCTCATAATGTCTTAGAACCGAGCGGACGGAAGGGATTTGATCTGAAGAAGGAGCGTAAAGTTCAGATTGAAACTCAGGAGGCACCAGATACTGATGAGATTCAGAGATCTTCTGCAATTGGTACCATCGGAAAGAACGGACGAATTGATAGTAAGTATTCCTCTGTGGTTATCGAGTATAAGCAGAAAATTACTTACAAGAATAACGTGGACACAAATAAAGCCCTTGCACAGGCAGTGGATTATTTGAATTCATTATTCAATGAAAATGCAGGTACTTATCTTGGAATCATCACAGATGGAACACGTTGTCAGTTTGTACTTTTTAATGAGCAGATTAAAGTGGCATATGATAAAGATCATTCAGATATTCATCCTTTAACAGCGGTTTGCGACCTAAACGCCAAGATGGTTGATAGGATGATCAGATCCATAATAAATCTGCAGGTTAAGGCTCTGAATTCCGAGAATTTGATTGCTGATCTGGTTCACGATAAGCATGATGGAAAAACCATCGTAAACCATCTTACGATTGCTCTGTATAAGTCACTGGAGCAGATGGATAATGTCACCTTTGTTTCTTATGGTCAATGGATGAATAATTTTGGACTTTCTCATGATGATGCTTCAAAACAGAAAGCAATCGAAGAACGTAGAAAAGATCTTGCTGAGTTGATTGAGAGGGAGAAGATTGGTACTGATGAAGAGTATAAGATTCTCTTTTCACTTCAGACGGCGATTGCAATCATCGCAATGCTTATGGCCTATCGAGTTGTGATTCTTGTAAAAGGTCAGAGGCATGCATCTTTTCAGAGTCTGCTTGAAATGAAGATTGACCAGAAAAGAATAGAACTAGGGAAAATAGCGGAAGGAACTGTTTCGATGGAGTTAAATATTTATAACTTACTCGAAACAGGTTGTTTCTCTTGGCCATTTCATGAAACACATTGGACTGAAGAAATCAACAACTGTGTGAATGATATTATTGAGACATTGATGAGATATGAGACGATGCCAGAGTTGAATACTCGTTTTGATGATAATTCAGAGCTTGTAAGTCATACAGATGATTTGTTTAGGGATCTTTACATGAATATCATGCCGCCAAGTGTGCGACATTCTTTGGGAGAATATTATACACCGGAGTTTCTAGCTGAAAATGTAATTGATACCGGATTAGATTATATCCCGTTTGATAAGGAACATATAAGAGTTCTGGATTCTACCGCAGGTTCTGGAACATTTATTCAGAAAATAATTGAGAAAAAGAGGAAACGATACAAAGATTTACCGCACGAAGACGCCCTCAGATTTATTCTCAATGAAGTGGCTGCTATAGATGCCAATACTTTGGCGGTTATACTAGCTAGAATAAACTATTTCTTGGCTATTGCTGATCTTATCGATGGCGTAGAGAACGAAATATATATTCCGGTTTACATTGGTGATTCATCAGTACCAACTGTGAATAAGTTAACTGCTGATCACAAGTATTACATTGATACAATTCAGGTCGGTAACGGTGGAAACATCAAAGTTGAAATTCCTGTGCGTAGTACGATGGATCAGAAGAAGTTTATCAATGAAATGAATAACCTTTCTTTATTTGGGGATGCTTCTGACGAAGTGCTTTTAAAGCGCCTTGATAAGCTCTGTGAGAATGAACAGGATCTAGATGAAATCGTGGGATCGTGGAAAGAGCTGAGAGAAAACAACTTAATTACTCCAGCGGTAATGAATTCTATGATTAATAGCTACTTGCTGTGTAATATTGGTAAGTTCGATTTGGTTGTGGGAAATCCGCCTTGGGTAGACTGGAAGACTTTACCCTCAGTCCATAGAGAAAACAAAAAGGAAGTTTGCTATGCGAGAAGGCTTTTTTCGGGTGACGGTCGTACCGGTGGTAATAGCCTAAACATTTGTGCTTTGATTTCTAACGTGACTGCAGAAAACTAGCTTGCTCCAAATGGAGTGATGTCTATTCTAATGCCGCAAAGTCTTCTGTTTCAGCAAAGTTATGAGGGCTATAGAGAATTTGAATTATTTGATGGTAGAAAGCTTTATTTCCAGGAAATCATCGACTGGTCAAAATCAGGGCATCCATTTGCACCAGTGCAGCAGCTGTTCTGTACGTATGTAATGTCTGAGACAGTGAAGGATTATACCAAGGGAATTCCTTTAAAGCATGTAGAACTCATCAAAGGTAACAAACTTGATAATATTAAACCGATGATTAATTCCAAGAATTTCCATAATTACTTTACAGTTGAAACTGGTGTTGTAGGAAAAGCATCTAGTTCTCGTTCTGCTTTCACATATGCAAAGAATTCTGAGGAGTTGGCAGAGTTTAATCTTGTAACTGGAAAAACAGATTATATTGGACGCGAGGGTGTTGAATATTATCCGCAGGAGTTACAGTTACTGCATTTAAGAAAAATCAATAAAGAACGCGGTACAGTTGAGTTGGAAAGCTTTGATAGTACACGCTCGAAGATTAAGGTCGGAAAGCGTACACCAGAGCTTGAAACAAAATATTTAAGACCTCTTGTAAAGGGTATTAATATTTCGAGGTTTCACGTTGATCCGTCTGAATTTATTGTGGTGTTTCCATATGATGAAGAGCATTCTCAGGTTCCTCTTTCTAAGGAAGAACTGTTAGAAGAATCTCCTAGATTATTAAAATACTACGAGACAAACAAGGAATACCTTACTGTTCAAACCGAATATAGCGACAAGATTATTGGTAAGAAAGAAGCTCCTTACTATGCTCTTGCGAGAACAGGTATTTATTGTCATGCTGATTGGTATGTGATTTTCCGAGATAACACAAAGTGGGTCGCCGCAGTATCTGGAAAAATTGATACTGAGTGGGGCGGTATAAAGAAACCAGCTTTTCAGAATCATTGTGTCTCTGTTTGCCAGAGAGCTGATGGAAGCTTTATTACTGAAGATGAAGCCCACTATCTTTGTGCTATTTTGAATTCACACATTGTGGAGGATTATATTTTATCAACAAGTGATAAGCGAACATTCAAGATTAGAATTCCTGTTCGTATCGTGGAGTATGATGCCAGAAATGAGATTCATGTGCAGCTTGCAGAACTTTCTAAGATGGCACATGAAAAATATGCGGATTTAGTTTTAGTAGAGAAGCTTAGATATAAGATTGATAAGCTGTATCTTCAGTCATTATCATAATTGCGTATTGGTGTGATAGTGTGGATAGGCTCTATTTATAAAAATGAAGCTCATGGAAGTTATATGCTTCCGTGGCTTTTCGCAATATGCAACTAATTGAATTACAACATAAATGGTGGATTAGTGGTATTGTACTAAAAATTAATTGAACGGTTAAGGAAAATGTGTGAATTATATTGCTCAGTTGCATCTGTATATTATTATGCCTATAACGATGACAAAAGTGGATGGATTATAGAATAGAAACTCAGATGAAATAGAACAAGCACCTTGTTGACAATATTCCAACAGGGTGCTTGTTTTTTGTATTATTTTGATTCTATTTCTTTTAGCGTTTTTCCATTTTTATTTTTCCAAGTGGCAGGACCACTTACACTATAACCGGTTACAAAATCAGCAGCAGCGGATGAACTCGAAAACAGGATATCTTCAGTGGTTACAAGGTCAGCACTGATATGACCGGCGTCAAAATGCTTTTTTCGAAGCTTTACCATACCTTTAGATAAAGATTTTTCGGAAGTCTTTTCGTTTATCTTAGCACCAGCCAGAACAACGAATCCTTCTGCAGTAACAGTCCCAATGGCATCCGCAGATCCAGCCTTAAGGTAGAGAAGATTTTCTCTTTGCTCTTTATCAGAGGAGCTAACTTGCCGTAATGGTTCCAAAACCTTATATCCAAGGGCATTGATAAGAACCTTAATATTGTCTAAAAACTCATCCATTGCAGCAACTTGAGATTCTTTAAGAACTGTATTTTTGTAAGTGTTCTTTGTAAGAATTTCATAGCGGTTACTGGATTTTGCAAGTTCTACAAGTCTATTTTCTAAATATCTAATTAGTGCTTTATTTAAATCCCGACCAATAAATATTACTGCTGTATTCCAGTAATATTTTTCTTTTTCTGCAGCAGCATCACGAAGGTGCTGAACCAGACGTTCTTTTACATTTTCTGCTTCTCCAATGTAAACTGAGTCCCCATCGTTGTCCTCGTCCTTACAAAATAAGAAATATACACCTGGTTCTTGTAAATCTTTGCGAGTGCAATCGCTTATTTCAATTCTTGGAATTTTAATTGCCTTACCATTCCAATTGGATAGTTCTGCGGTAACTATACTGTCGGCAGTTCCATTAGCAAGGAATAATTCTATTGATTTTCCGTGCATAATTAGTTCTCCTTGTCTTTGGTTGTATTTAGTCGTCAATAGTTTCAAGAATATCTTCAATATGGCAATTTAGTGTTTCGCAAATTTTCAAAAGTACATCAGTGGTGATGTTGCCGCCTTTTCCGAGCTTGGCTATTGATGCGGCACTGATTCCAGCTGCATCTTTTAATTGCATCTTGGTCATACTCTTATCTATGAGTAACTTCCAAAGTTTATTGTAACTGATTCGCATAGTTCCTCCTTATTGTTCATTTATTGAACATCAAGTAAAAATCCATATCTACCAGGCTCAAGTCCCTTAGTAAATGTGATGACGTTTGCACCGGCCTTCTCATAATCCGGTTTCGGAATATGTCTGATGTTTTCCAGGATTATGATCTGACCGTCATTTTGATGATTAATAAAGAAATTAAACAGCGCTGTTCGCATACTTTCTGGTGCAGTATCGGCAATTCCTTGATCAAGGCCGAGAAGCGGCGTGTCAAGAATAACAAACCCCGGATTGTATGTAGCGTATTTTTCCATATAGCTCCGGAACACAACAGCAACAACACTGTTAAGGAAAGAACAATAACCCTGACCGTTTACGTCTGCTTTTTTGTGACCATTAATTTCAATATCAAAGTCTTTCATATTGAATCGAGCCGTGGTTAAATTTTCATACGAACACTCGATCAGAGCCTCTTTAAGCATTGTATCAATGCGTTCTTGGAAAGTATCATCAAAGTATTCCTTCGGATGATATTCAATATGAGATTCATCCTCGCTTGGAAGCTCTCGAAGATCTGTTTCCCAACTGGATGCAAAACTATCAATAACCTGAAGTTCCTGTTTAATCTGAATATAGGTACGATAAACGTTCAGAGACTGCCTTAATGCATCAGCTTTTGGTTGAAGTTCCTTTTCTATCATAGTTTCAATGTTGTCTCTTTTGGTTTGAAGGACTTTGAGGTTTTTATCGATTTCTTGTTTCTCCTGATTGAGATCTTTTTCGGTATCTTCAAGACCATTCATCTGGAGCATTATACGGTCCAATTCGGCCTGAGCCGATTCAATATAAGTCTTTTTACTTCGGGCAGGAAGCTTTCCAGCACAAAACGGGCAGGTTTGATTTTGTGGCATATGCCTGATTTCAACCTCACCGTTTACGATAAATGACAATCTCTTTATATCAGAAACATACTGTGTTTTTAGTGAGACATAGCGAGTCTGCAGAAGATCGCACTCGGCTGCTCTACTTTGAAGGTGAAGGATCTGACTTAGTAAATCACGACTTTGATCGACAGCCTCAGAAATCTGTGCTTCAGTATTTTGGAGACTATCTATGATAGCCTGCATTTCCTGTTCAACGTCCACACCGTTAAATGCGTCCAGGTTCTTTTGCAGGTCTTTTTTCTTATCTGAAGCAAATTGAATTTTTTTATTAACATATTCTTCAACGGCCCGCTTCCGAGCTACTCGGATTTCTTTCTTTGTCTTTGCATCGGATTCCGCAAAATCTCTTCCAGACAACAAAAATAAAAGAGAAGAAAGAAATGGTGTTTTTTCTGTTCCTTGTTCTGGTTCAATAACCGAAGATTCCTTGGAAATTTCGCTAACATGGAATAAGAGAATGTGGATGAATGTTCGCCAGGTTAGCCTTTTCTTGTTGAAATCTTTGTTGCTTACAATTTTGTGTTCTCCTTCAATTCCGATAGCATTTAATAGCAAATCACTGAGGATCGGAAGAGGTTCTTTCTTCTTTGACGGTTTTAGATCGTATGTGCCATTATCAAAACCTGGAACATCTGTTACTACATCAACCTGATTTTTTCCGAGTGCGCGGGAAATAGTTATATTACCTTTTCCAGTGTGAATGGAAAGCTCAATGGTGCTGTAGCCAAAGCTGTCATCAAAAGGTTTAGTTTTGCTGCCAAAGCAAAAATCAATACACTTGATAATGCAAGTTTTACCGGTATTTGACCGGCCCTGGATTATGTTTAATCCTGGGCGGAGGTCAACGGATGAGTCTTGCTTGCCGCTACCTTTTGCAGTGACTTTTGTTATATAAAATTCACTCATAGTTACCTCCTTAAGGAGTTGACTGCTGCATGGTTAATAGTATTTATAAGTTCCGTCTCGGGAACATGACCATATTTGCTATGAACATTTTTTACGATCTTTAAATACTGTTCTTTGTAATCTGAATCAAGTGCTTCTACATATTTTGTCCCGGATGAAGATAAAGAATATATGAAGCCATTCTTGTTACGTTCAACGGTTATTAACCCATCAAGAACAAAAGACTTTACACCTTCTGAGCATATGGCACGTTTAGAAGTTAGCTCACTGAAACTAAAATGGTTAATACCGCGGAGATTGTTCTCTGCAACTCCTAAATCATTACCATATATTGTCATGAAATCGTAAGCGACTATTCGATCGATTGTTATTCCGCGTTTTTGAGTGATATAGAGAATCAGCATTGCTCGTAATCCGGTCTCAAATGGTGTGTTGAAAAGGTCATTCATCGATATTCACCCACGATTTTATAACATCGTCGTTTACCAATATATGACATACGCCTTTCTTTTCTAAATTTCCTATAAGACCGATTATGCTCATAAGAGAGGACTTGGTAAGGGTTGTGCTTGTAATTTTATCAAGAACAGCCTGTAGTCGATCATATCCGGTGAGATGTCGTTCATCATAGTAAGTTGTTGATATCCCATCAAAGGCATCATCTTTGAGTGCCTGAAACTGCTGTTCTCCGTCAGAAAATACTTCTCGGACGGATCTTTGAATACTCTCTGCACTGTAATAAGCTTTTCTTTGTTCAGCATAATTTCTACGTAAACCAGGCGAAAGAGTATCAATCATGTCCGGGGTTACAGCTTTGCTTATTTTTTCAGCATACACTTCGCATAGAGCATTGACATAAGGTAATTCGTGTGGAGCAATTGAACTTTGAGGAACTAATTGTACAGGTAACTTTACTGTTTCATTTCCAAGAAATACAGTCCTCGATGTACTATCATAACGCGTTGGTGTAATAGGAACGTAAGGCTTACCGTCTTTGTCCTTTGAGTTTGAACTCTGATTTCCGAATATGCTTACTTCAACATTTAAATTATCAATGCGGTCCGCATGAATTGATCGATCTCCGTACTGGTTTACTTCTGTTATTGGAGTAATATTATCCGGCTTCTTTTGAATTTTATCTGCCATTATCATTCCTCCATTACAGTTTTAGATTTTCTACATGATCAATATGCACCGGGTGGTCGCCGTACTGATTAACAATGGTTTGATGCACTACAGATTCTTTAGTATCTTTATTGGACTCAGAGTCAGCAGAGGCTTGTTCAGAAGATGCAGCCTCAGTAGAATTATGATCCAGTGCTGGTGCGGGCCATAGTTTTAAATATAGATCACGTAGCTTACAGCGCAGTTCATATGATTTTGGCATGAGTTCATTGCGTAGTCTGTCGCCTTCTTCAATAGAACTGTTTCTAAATATGAGACGTTCACCATCGATAGCCTTTAAATATTTGTCTGAAAGATAATACAAGTAATCCGATAAGGTTTGTAAAACTTTCTGAATCAAAATCTGCTTATCTGGTTCCTGTATTTTTCGGATTTCAAAGTTCCACTTTCTAATCAAGAAATCGATCTGATCGGGAAGGTATAGTGAAATAGGCTCTGCAGTAGGGTCTTTTTCAATGCAATATTGCATGATACGATCGCTTTCAGTCTTAAATGTATAATACAAATCTTCACTGGACTCTTGGTGAGGGTCTTTCTTTTCGTTACTTCTGATTTTTTCTGACATCCCATGCTCTTGCGTTTTTGCTGCAGTAGCAAAAGCAAGAAGAGGTTTGGCTATTTGATCGGCATTGGGAATCTGTTTTTTCTGCGCCTCAAGCGCATCAACCAATGGTTGAAGGGATTTTCCTAAATGTTCAGTGATTACTTGGTTGTCGTTGCATGTATCTGAATAACCATAAGTTTCATTGTTGGAAGAAAAATCTTTCGATTTAGAATCCAATTGCTTAGCAACTGCATGGTTGAAAGATACATTCATCGGATTAATCCCTTCTCCGATATTGCTTTTGAACTTCCACTCTGCTTTTGGACTGGACTGTGTATACCACGATTCGAATGTAGGTCTGCCTGATTCACAATCAGGGCAATTTGTCATGACGTAGTAAAGCACACTGAGCAGAAATGGTAGCAGCTCAATGGACGCCGCAGTATGAAGATCGCTGACCTTGAGTGAGTCGGTGTAATTGATTGCGATATCAATATCAAGTTGCTCTTGCTGCATGGTTTCGATTAGTGCGCGAACCAGCCATTCACATTTCTTTTCATTTAAATATGTATCGATAAACCCTGACATTCTTTCGAGAAGGTCGGGGTCTTTTCTTTTGTATTGAGCATCAAATGCAGACTGGGTTGTATGCTCTGTAAAAGGAACATAAACACCCTTGCTGGAAGAACAATTTTTATAGTTGGATACGCACTTATTAAAAGCTTTTCCGGCATAATTCATTTTCTCACCGGTAACCACTTCAATAAGTCCCGAATATACATCAGCAGCGGTCAATCCATCAGTTCCGCCTGATCGCTTATTTCTTGCTTTACGGCGAGGCTTTCTTGTTTCTAAGAACAAATCAAAGAGTGTACCGCCGCAAAGGTGTGGAATCTTGGTTGGGGCCATCTCTATAACCTCCTTCAAAATTAGTAACCTTATGTCACCTTAGTAACATCAAATGCCTATATCCCTTGTTGACGAAAACCTTATCTACATTAGGGTGAAAAGTGAAATGTGGGAGATAGACGTGAATCAACACGGAAACATACATTTTTTATAGTGTATCACAGAATTATGAACATTTCTATTGTTTCTATGAAAGTTAGAAAAGCGTAAGCGAATTTATTCCTGCGAAAACGATATTCTCCTTCAGTTAGATATTAATCTCAATTGTCCGAGATGGCCATTAGGACGATGGGACGCATAGTGAGCTTAGGTCGTTGTGATAAAGACAACGATTGAAGTGAAGATGCCCCACCGTTATTTTCCTGCGCTTATTTTTGAATTTCAGGAGTTTGTGGTCATTTTCGCTACAGGATCTTCTTGCGTCCCACCGTACCTGGTTTCGGACGGAAAGGACGCAAGAATGAAATTAAAGATCCGTTACGAGAACGAGATGCAGATTCTTGAGTTAGACTCTGCAACAACTGAGGAGCTGTGGGTATCGCTTTCTCTTGAAGGTGAAGGGCTCACACAGGAAGAAAAGGAGACGCTTATTCAGGATACCTGGGAAGAGCGTTTCAACAGGCCAGACTATAACAGCTGGCACAAGTTCGACCGCCATCGTGGTCGCAGTAAAGCACAGCCGGGGAAAGATGATGCCGAAGACGAGGTCGATACCAACGAACCGTTAATGGAAGAAGTGGCCGATGATCGTATCTTCTGCAAAGATGAGATTGAACGTAAGGAGCGTGAAAGCTATTCGGCCATTTGTGATTGGGTACGTAAGGTCCTTGTGAAGAAGCCAGAATGGGCCGACGCTTTTATCGCCGTTCGAATGGACGGTGAGTCAATCCGTGAGTATGCCGCAAGAATCGGTGCGGACGAGAACAACATCACTCAGAAGTTGAAGCGGGCTGAGAAGAAGCTTAGAGAAAATTACAAGAACCGTCAGATTTGACTGCCTGACGGGGCTACCCGTTAGCGGGTAACCTCGGCAAATTTGTATAAGGAGGCAGTTTGATATGACAAATGATATCAAAAATCATGACCGGAAATATCGGCCGCTTGTATATGTAGCAAGTGCGTATTCCGGTGACGTAACTACTAATATAGAAAAAGCCAAGCAGTATTGCAGGTTCTCTTTGGAACAGGGACAGATACCGCTGGCACCGCACCTGATGTTCCCACTTTTCATGAATGATGCCGATTCGTCTGAGCGAGAGCTTGCAATATTCATGGATGTAATCCTTCTCGGTAAATGTGATGAGCTTTGGGTATTTGGAGATAGCATTTCAGAAGGCATGGCCGTTGAAATTGAAGTTGCAAAGAAGCGTAGACAGCCAATTCGATATTTTAATTCTGCTATGCAGGAGGTGACCGATCATGAATGAGATTAGAGCGATTCAAACGGAATACAGAGGTTACCTTTTCCGATCAAGGTTGGAAGCAAGGTGGGCGGTCTTCTTCGATGCCTGCGGTGTGGATTGGGAATATGAACCAGAAGGTTATGACCTGGGCAATGGACTTTACTATTTGCCAGACTTTTTGCTTCACGGTGTAACTATTAACCACGGATATTTCAAGAAGAATTGCGACATCTATGTTGAAGTAAAGGGTCAGATGAACGATGCTGACGCTGAGAAGATCAACCGATTTTATGCAGCAGGTTATCCGGAAGGTAATGACTGGGGTGTTTCACATACAGCAGTTCTGGTGGTTGGGAATATTCCTGACGGTGAAGATATGTGCGAGATTTTAGATAACCTGCAGACGGAAGCCTACCACGATCATCATGGATGGCCAAACTTTTACAACTTCGAGACCGTTGACGGGGACTATTTTGGTGCCTATCCGGGAGTGGACAAGCACGGCAAGTTTAATCTGTTCGGCGATGACTCCACCTACCTTTGGAGCATGAACTCGGATGTGACGGAACGAGCCTATCGTTTGGCAAGGCAGGCAAGATTTGAATACGGTGAAACTCCAAAGGTAAGGAGGTATAGATAATGCGTGATTTAGCAATTGCCTACGGAAATAATCGGCAAGCGAAGAAATGGGTTAATAAAACGATCAGTTATACAGATTTGAAAGAGCACCTTAAGGTGACAATCCGCACCACGGAGTCGGCTGAGGAGTACGCCAAGATGGGTAAAGCACAAAGGGACGCTGCAAAAGACCACGGTGGTTTTGTTGGAGGCGTTCTGGCCGGCGGTCGCAGAAAAGTTGATACGGTTGAGTTCCGATCCATGATAGCTTTGGCTTCCTTTCTGAATGAGCAGATTGAAGCAGTCACAGAATACTCGGATGCGCTGGTACGAAGGCTAATTGAAAAGATTACAGTTTACGACGAGATGCTGATCGTTGAGTTCAAATCAGGCTTGGAAGTAGAAGTCGATGTATAGGGGATTACTTGCCAGCGCTCCTTCGGGAGCGCTTTTTTCGTGTTTCTAATTTTTGATGAAATTTATGATGCCTTATGATATAATAAATTACACTGGCAGTGAAACTGAATTTAATTCCAGCGAGGTATGGAAGGTATGTTAAAGAATAATATCGAGATAGATGTAAAAGTAAAATGCGTAGAAGAACAGACAACGCAGGCTGAGTTAGCTGAAAAGGTGGGGACATCTCCTTCATACGTTAACAGACTTATTAAGAGCCCGGAAAAGATTATAAATGCTACCTATATAAAGATGCTGGAGCAACTTGGCTATGATATTGAATTGACCTATGGCACAGGCTTCGATGTTTGCAAAGAGGTACGGAACAGCTCAACCGTTCCCATTATATTTTTGACAGCTTCGAATCAGGAAATCAGCATTGTCCGAGGACTTGATATGGGTGCCGACGATTATATCACCAAACCGTTCAAGCTGAATGAACTTCTATCCAGAATTAAGGCAATCCTGCGCCGTTCCTTGCAGTTTTCCAAAGCAGATACCCTTTTGGAAGCTAATGGCGTTCGTGTGGATATGGCAGAGCGGCTCGTCTGGAAAAATGAAAAACCGCTTGATCTCCCATTGGTGGAATACAAATTGCTGTGTCTGTTCATGCAAAATCCCAATCACCTTATGCCGCGCGAAATGATTCTGGATCGGATGTGGGATGGCAAATAAAGATGGCACTTACAAAGAAATTTACTATTATGTATGTAGTCGGAATAGGATGGTTCGGGGTAAGCATTGTGAATATAAGGCAATGCTGAAAAAGACCGATATTGAACCGATGGTCATTGAGGCAATTCGTGAGATCGTAAGGAATGAGGAATATGCCCAAGCCATTAAAAAACGGATTGGAGTTCAGATTGACACGAAAGCAGTGGATAAAGAACTGGAGGGCTATCAGGCAAAGCTGAAGGAAGTTGATCTGAATAAAACAAGATTGGAACGGGAAATTGACAGTCTCCCTGCTGATGCAAAATACCGGGAACGAAAGCTCCATGATATGACCTTGCGGTTAGATTCCCTATATGATGTCATTGTTGAGCTGGAGGAAAAAATCGAAGATGCCAGACTTCGGCGAGATGCAATTAAGCAGCAGGCAATTACTCTTGAGAATATTTACAAAATCATGGTGAATTTCAACTGCGTTTATAATATAATAAATGACGAAGAAAAGAGAAATGTGGTCACAGCCTTGATTAAGGAAATTGAAATTTACAGGAATGACGAGTCTGAATATCCGCTAAAGCGGATTGGTCTGAATTTTCCGGTATTCAAGGATGGCGGGGAAGTTACGGAGCTTTTGTGGGACAAAGGGAATACCGTTGAGACGATCTGTCTACTGGTGAAATAACATGAAACCACTTATCCATATTTACGGCGCATCCGGGTCTGGTACATCTACGCTGGGACGGTATCTGGCGAAGCGGCTGGACTTTGCCTTTCTTGACGCGGATGACTATTTCTGGCTGCCCACAGATCCGAAATTTACGAAAAAGCGTCCCATAGAACAGCGTGTGCCACTCATGCAGCAGGACATTGCCAAGGCAGAAAATGGTGCCGTTGTGTCTGGCTCGCTGATCGGCTGGGGCGATGCACTCATACCAAAGTTTACACTGGCGGTTCGCGTTGTGACTGACACACCCACCCGGTTGGCCCGCATAAAGCAGCGCGAATATGCGCGGTTTGGCAGCCGCATACTACCGGGCGGTGACATGCACGAACACCATTTGTCTTTTTTGCAATGGGCAGCCGGGTACGATAACGGCGGCCTTGAGACGCGCAGCGCGGCCCGGCACGATACATGGCAGAAAGCGCTGTGCTGTCCGATTCTGGTTGTGGACGGCACGGCGCCTCTGGACGAAGCGGCAGCCCGCGTGGAGGAACTGCTATGATCTGCAAACTGACCCCTGAAGAAGAAGTCCGTATGCACATTCTTTTGAAGGGTATTGCCGATGACCCCAACGCACAGGAAATGCAGAAATTCATCCAGCACGGCAGCGTCACGACCTATGAACACTGTATGCGGGTGACCCGCATCGCATTCTGGCTCAACATCCATCTGCGGGCCAACGCCGATGAGGCCAGCCTTGTAAAAGGTGCGTTCCTGCATGACTTTTACCTGTATGACTGGCACAACTGCCGCAACATCACCCATTGGCACGGCTTCAAACACCCGCGCATCGCGCGCTATAATGCGGAGACCGTGTTTGCCCTGAGCGATAAGGAAAAGGACATCATCCAAAGCCACATGTGGCCGCTGACGCCCACCGATATTCCCCATAGCCGGGAGGCAGCGCTGGTCTGCATGGCGGACAAGATGTCGTCCGGCTACGAGACAGTGCTGGAACGCAAGGCACAGCGAAAGGAAAAACAAGAGAGGTAACGATAATGATCGATCAATATACACGCACCCGCGCCCAACTGGGCACGCCCGCGCTGGACGCATTGCGCAGCGCCCATGTGGCGGTGTTCGGCATCGGCGGTGTGGGGGGACAGGCCGTTGAGGTGCTGGCGCGCAGCGGGGTAGGGGAGTTGAGCCTCTTTGACAGCGACACGGTGGCGCTCTCCAACCTGAACCGTCAGCTGGTGGCGCTGCATTCAACGCTCGGCATGTACAAGGTGGACGCTATGGCCGCCCGCATCGCGGACATCGACCCTACCCTCACCGTACACCCAAACCGGATGTTTTACAACGCCGAGACCGCCGACAGCGTGGATCTGACGCAGTTTGACTATGTGCTGGACTGCATCGACACGGTCAGCGCCAAGCTGCTGCTGATCCGCCGCTGCAAAGAGGCCGGGGTGCCGATCCTGTGCAGCATGGGGGCCGCCAACAAGCTGGACCCCACGGCCTTTAAGGTTGCCGATATTGAAAAAACAGCGGTGGACCCGCTGGCCAAGGTTATCCGCATCGAGTGCCGCAAGCGCCGCCTTGGCAAGGTCAAGGTCGTTTTTTCGGAGGAACCGCCCCTGCCGCCGCTGGCGGAGGAGACACTCGAGACCCCGGTTGCCGCACGCCGCACCGTGCCCGCCAGCAATGCCTTTGTGCCCGCCGCCTGCGGGCTGGTCTGCGGATCGGAGGTCGTGAAGGATCTGCTGCGCAAGGCGGGGGTCTATCGCGGTCAAAAATAATTTTTGTGCGCCCTGTTTCAGAAAAACGGGGCGTTTTGCATCGTTTTGCATGAAAAACCCCACTTTGCGCCCCGGTTCTTCTTGACAATTACACCAAAGCAAAGTAAAATTATATATAGGAAATAAAGAGCCAAACGGCAGGTCTGCCCTGTGCGTGGCTCCTTAAAGGGTGTCGCCCACCGGGAACGCCGCTTTTTTACGATATTCAACGTCGCTAAGACGGTTCTGTGTATATTCTGCGTGTAGGGGCATTGTGCGCCTTTTTGGCCGACCTGCCGCGTTTCTTCCTGTAACAATATCATAACGGAAAAGCGTCCCGCTGCGCCGCATCCTCCTATTTTAATAAGGAGTGAAACCAACTATGTCACCAATTTTGATCGTGGTGCTGGTTCTTGTTGCTGCCGCTGTTGCCGGGGCGCTTGGTTTTTACCTCGGCGGTGAAAACCGCAAGCGCACTGCTGAGGCAAAGATCGGCAGCGCTGAGGACGAAGCCAAGCGCATCGTAAACGATGCCATCAAGGCTGCGGAACAGAAGCGTAAGGAAACCATCATCGAAGCAAAGGACGAAGCCTTTAAACTCAAGAGCGATGCTGACAAGGAGATCAAGGACCGCCGTGCCGAGATCACCCGTCAGGAGCGCCGCATCGACCAGAAGGAGGAGGCCCTCGACAAGCGCACCACCCAGATGGAACGCAAGGAGGAGGACCTGAAGCGCCGCACCGAGACTGTCGAGGCTCGTCTGGACGAGCTGGAGCAGCTCAAGCTGCGCCAGACCGAAAAGCTGGAAACCATCGCGGCTATGTCCAAGGAGGACGCCCGCGCCGTCCTGCTGAAGCAGGTGGATGACGAGCTGACCCATGAAAAGGCGATGAAGATCAGCGCCTATCAGGCAAACATGAAGGACGAGTGCGACAACCTCGCCCGCGAGCTGATTGGTCAGGCCATTGCCCGCTGTGCGGCCGATGCCACGAGCGAGGCCACCGTCAGCGTTGTGCCGCTGCCCAGTGATGAGATGAAGGGCCGCATCATCGGCCGTGAGGGCCGCAACATCCGCGCACTGGAGACCGCCACCGGCTGCGATTTGATCATTGACGATACGCCGGAGGCCATCACGCTGTCCAGCTTTGACCAGACCCGCCGCGAGGTTGCCCGCATGGCCCTTGAGCGCCTGATCGCTGACGGCCGTATTCATCCCGCCCGCATCGAGGAGACCGTTGACAAGTGCCGCCGCGAGCTGGAGATCCAGATGAAGCGCGAGGGCGACAAGGCCGTTATGGAGCTGGGCGTTCACAGCCTGCACCCCGACCTCGTCAAGCTTATCGGCCGCCTGAAATACCGCACCAGCTTCGGCCAGAATGTCCTGAGCCACTCTCTCGAGGTGGCATGGCTGGCCGGTCTGATGGCCGGCGAGCTGGGCGTCAATGTCCAGCTGGCACGCCGCGCAGGTCTGCTGCATGACATCGGCAAGGCCCTTGACCATGAGATCGAGGGCAGCCATGTCCAGATCGGCGTTGACATCTGCAAAAAGTACCGCGAGAACCCGCAGGTCATCCATGCCATCGAGGCGCACCACGGTGATGTTGAGCCCAAGACCACGCTGGCGTTCATCATCATGGCCGCCGATGCGATCTCGGCGGCGCGTCCCGGCGCCCGCCGTGAGAACATGGAAAGCTATATCAAGCGTCTGGAGACACTGGAGGCCCTCTGCAACGGCTTTGAGGGCGTGGAAAGCTCCTACGCTGTGCAGGCCGGTCGCGAGGTCCGCATCCTTGTCCAGCCGGATAAGGTCGGCGATGACGAGGTCATTCTGCTGGCCCGCAATGTCGCAAAGAAGATCGAGAACGAGCTGGATTACCCCGGCCAGATCAAGGTCAGCGTCATCCGCGAAAGCCGCGCCACCGAGTACGCGAAGTAAAATTCACAACTGCTACAGCAACAGGCAGACCGTCAGAATTGGCGGTCTGCCTGTTTTGGGTTGCCGGTTATTCTCTGATAGGGTCAGGCGGATAGGAAATCTGCCCGGCAAAGGGATGCCTGCGCATGGTAAAGCACATCATGGTATAAAAGAGCGCCGCCTCCACAGATTCGTGGAAGCGGCGTTTTACTGCTAAGGCTGTCTTATTGAGGTTTTGTAGATTTACACAAACATTATCGGCGGCTTACAGATGCAGCACTCGATCCTTGATCTCGGCGGTGCGGCCCTGATTCCAGAACTGGGTGCCGATGTAGCCGCAGGTGCGGCGGGCGACATTCAGCTTGTTCTGGTCGCGGTTGTGGCACTTGGGGCACTCCCACACCAGCTTGCCGTCCTCCTGCACAATCTGGATCTCGCCATCGTAGCCGCAGACCTGGCAGTAGTCACTCTTGGTGTTCAGCTCGGCGTACATGATGTTCTCATAGATGAACTGCATGACCTTGATGACGGCCTCGAGGTTGTCCTGCATGTTGGGCACCTCCACATAGCTGATGGCACCGCCCGGGGACAGCTTCTGGAACTCGCTCTCAAACTTCAGCTTGGTGAAGGCGTCGATCTTTTCCGTCACATGGACATGGTAGGAGTTCGTGATATAGCTGCGGTCGGTGATGCCGGGCACAATGCCGAAGCGCTTCTGCAGGCACTTGGAGAATTTGTAGGTCGTGGATTCCAACGGCGTGCCGTACAGGCTGAAATCAATATTGTGCTGGCTCTTCCACTTGGCGCAGGCATCGTTCATATGCTGCATGACATGCAGCGCAAAGGGCTTGGCGGCAGGGTCGGTGTGGCTCTTGCCGGTCATATACTTGCAGCACTCATACAGGCCTGCATAGCCCAGACTGATCGTGGAATAGCCGCCGTAGAGCAGCTTGTCGATCGGCTCGCCCTTCTTCAGGCGGGCCAATGCGCCGTACTGCCACAGGATGGGCGCGGCATCGCTCAGCGTGCCCTTCAGGCGGTTGTGGCGGCACATCAGGGCCTTATGGCACAGCTCAAGGCGCTCGTCAAACAGCTGCCAGAACTTGTCAAAATCGCCGCCGCTGGACAGTGCCACATCCACCAGATTGATCGTGACAACACCCTGATTGAAGCGGCCGTAATATTTGGGCTTGCCGTTCTCGTCCAGATAGGGGGTCAGGAAGCTGCGGCACCCCATGCAGGTAAAGCAATGGCCTTCGCCGTTGGCATCGACCTTGTACTCCAGCATCTTCTTTTCGCTGATATAGTCGGGCACCATCCGCTTGGCGGTGCACTTGGCGGCTAGCTTGGTCAGGTAGTAGTAGGGCTGGCCCTCATAGATATTGTCATTTTCCAGCACATAGATGAGCTTGGGGAAGGCGGGGGTGATCCAGACGCCGGCCTCGTTCTTGACGCCCTGATAGCGCTGACGGAGCATCTCCTCAATGACGATGGCGAGATCCGACTTCAGGCGCTGGTTGTCGCCGGCCTCGTTCAGGTACATAAAGACTGTGATGAACGGTGCCTGACCGTTGGTGGTCATCAGCGTGACGACCTGATACTGGATCGTCTGCACGCCGCGCTTGATCTCCTCGCGCAGGCGCTTTTCAACGATCTCGGAGAGCTTCTCCTCGCCGGGGTCAATGCCCAGATCCTGCATCTCGGCCTCGACATCGCGGCGGATCTTCTTGCGGCTGATGTCAACAAAGGGGGCCAGATGGGTCAGGCTGATGCTCTGGCCGCCGTACTGGCTGGACGCGACCTGTGCGATGATCTGGGTGGCGATGTTGCAGGCGGTGGAGAAGGAATGCGGCTTCTCGATGAGGGTGCCGGAGATGACGGTGCCGTTCTGCAGCATGTCATCGAGGTTGACCAGATCGCAGTTGTGCATGTGCTGGGCATAGTAGTCGGCATCGTGGAAGTGGATGATGCCCTCCTCATGCGCCTTGACGACCTCCGGCGGCAGCAGCATACGCATCGTCAGGTCCTTGCTGACCTCGCCGGCCATATAGTCGCGCTGGACGCTGTTGACGGTCGGGTTTTTGTTGGAGTTCTCCTGCTTGACCTCCTCATTGTTGCACTCGATCAGCGAGAGGATCTTGTCATCGGTCGTGTTGTGGGTGCGCTTGAGGCTCTGGACATAGCGGTAGGTGATATAGCGGCGCGCGACCTCGTAGGCGCCGGTCGCCATAATGGCGTCCTCCACAAGGTCCTGAATCTCCTCAACATTCATGGCGTGGCTGCGGTTATAGCAGACCTCCTGCACATGGTCGCTGATCTCGATGATCTGCTGCTTCGTCAAGCGCTGGGCTTCGGGTACGACCTTATTTGCCTTTGTGATGGCCGAAATGATTTTGGTAATGTCAAAGACAGCCTCGCTGCCGTTGCGCTTGATGATCTTCATGGTAACTCCTCTTTTTGCAATCAATAGACAGGGTGTGTATAGTACAAATCGTATAGTTTGTCAAATCGTACTAAGCCCGCTTTGCGAGCAAGACTATCATACCGCACCGGGCTGCAAAAGTCAATCGGCAAAACCACAATATATAGTGGGTGAAGTGTGAAATTTAACAAAATGTTCCGTTTTTATCGCTTCATCGTTCAAAAACAAACATGCCAAAAATCAGGCGGAAATTTTAGCTATTTTGGTTGGTTCTACTCTGGATAACGGTATATCGCATAATATTGGCCTGCCATGCAGAAAGTCCCGCTTGAATTGTACCGGATAAACTGGTATACTGGTTGAGGTTTTGGGGTAGTATGCCCCAATACATACAAGATATTGGGTAACACTGTACAAGTCAGGGCAAGGACAGCCCGCAGGAGAACCGCTATGAATTACGCTACGATCAAATATTGTGACATTGCCAACGGCGAGGGCGTGCGCACCAGCCTGTTTGTATCGGGCTGCCGCCGCCACTGCCCCAACTGCTTCAATGCAGTGGCCTGGGACTTTGGCTACGGTGCGCCCTTCACCAAGGAGGTTCGCAACGAGATCCTTGAAAGTCTGGCCCCCGGCTACATCAACGGCCTGTCGCTGCTGGGCGGCGAGCCCTTTGAGCCGGAGAACCAGCGCGAGCTGCTGCCCTTTGTCAAAAATGTCAAGGTGCTGTACCCGAACAAAACGATCTGGTGCTATACCGGCAACAATCTGGAGCATGAGATCTGGCAGCCCGGCCCCGGCCGCTGTGAGGTCACCGATGAGTTCCTGCAGTATATTGATGTGCTGGTGGACGGCGATTTTGTGCAGGACCAGTATGATATTTCGCTGCGGTTCCGCGGCTCAAGCAACCAGAGACTGATCGACATGAACAAGACCCGCGCAGCGGGCAGGGTGGTCCTGTGGCAGGACGACCCGATCTTTGCCGACCACAGCATGTGACGGTTGCCCATTATTATAAATAAGGAGAAGTATAACCAGATCATGAGCTGTCAGGCAAAATCCAAATCCATGACCGAGGGCCCGCTGGCCAAACAGATTCTGCTCGTCAGTCTGCCGCTGGCACTGTCCAACCTGCTGCAGATCCTTTTCAACATGTCCGATGTCGCCGTGGTGGGCCGCTTTGCAGGTTCGACCGCATTGGGGGCCGTCGGCTCCACCTCCACCTTTGTCACCCTTTTCACCGGCTTTCTCATCGGCCTGAGCAACGGCGTCAATGTCTTGGTTGCGCGGTACTATGGTGCCCGCCACCCCAAGGATGTCAGCAAAACCGTACATTCGGCGCTGGTGGTCAGCCTGCTCGCCGGTATTTTGCTGCTGGCCGTAGGGCTGTTCGGCTCCCCCGCGCTGCTGCGGCTGCTCAACACGAAGGAGGATCTGCTGCCCGGCGCGATCCTTTACCTGCGTGTCTATTTTCTGGGCATGCCGGCGCTGGCGCTCTACAACTACGGCAATGCGGTGTTCAGCGCCATCGGCGAGACAAAAAAGCCGCTGGCCTACCTGTCCGTGGCCGGTGTGGTCAACATCCTTCTCAACCTGTTTTTTGTCATCATCTGCAAGCTGGATGTGGCCGGTGTCGCGCTTGCCAGTACGATTGCCCAGTGCCTGTCGGCCGGGCTGATCCTGCACGCCCTCACCAAGGTGGAGGACTGCTATGTGCTGGATCTGCACAGCATCCGGCTCGACCTCGGCACGACAAAGCGTATCCTGATGCTGGGCATACCGGCGGGCCTGCAGAACGCGATCTTTGCCATCGCCAACCTGTTTATTCAGGCGGGCGTCAACTCCTTCGATTCTCTGATGGTCAAGGGCAACTCGGCCGCCGCCAACGCCGATGCGATGATCTATGACGCGATGGCGGCCTTTTATATGGCCTGCGCCAGCTTTATGAGCCAGAACTACGGTGCCGGCAAGCTGGACCGGATGCGGAAAAGCTATTTTATCTCGCTGGCCTACTCCTTCGGCGTGGGCCTTCTGCTGGGCGGTGGGCTGCTGCTATTCGGCCGCCAGTTTCTGGCGCTCTTCACAACCGAAAGCGCTGTCATCGACGCCGGCATGAAGCGCATTATGGTCATGGGGCTTGCCTACTGCATCTCCGCCTTTATGGACTGCACGATCGCCGCCTCGCGCGGGCTGGGCAAAACCATCGGCCCGACCGTCATTGTGATTCTGGGCTCCTGTGTGTTCCGCGTGATCTGGGTCTACACGATCTTTGCGCATTTCCACACGATCCCTTCGCTGTACCTGCTGTACCCCTTCTCCTGGCTGCTGACGGCAGCGGCCGAGATCGTCTACTTCATCTTCAGCTATCGGCAGGCGATCCGCATCTTCCATGAGCGAGAGGCCCTTGCACAGCTGTAAGAGCGCAAAAAAAACAGAGAGCAGCTCCATGCGGGGCGCTCTCTGTTTTTTATAGGGCTTACTTCCGGTATTTTTCCATTTTGCGCAGCCTTTGCAAAATAGCGCCGGGCTTGCTATAATAGGAGCAGAAAAGTCGAAGGTCTGTGGCGGGAATAGGGCCGCAGCCTTCAGAAAGCAAGGGTGAAAGCAATGCAGACCTATACCTATGTCTCGAAAGGGAAATTCGAGCGGCGGGAAAAGCCCAAGCCGGTGCTGCAGGATGCGCGCGATGCCATCGTCAAGGTGACCCTGGCGAGCATCTGCTCAAGTGATCTGCACATCAAGCACGGCAGCGTGCCCCGCGCCGTACCGGGCATCACGGTCGGTCACGAGATGGTGGGCATCGTTGAGGCTGTCGGCTCTGCGGTGACCCATGTAAAACCGGGGGACCGCGTGACGGTCAATGTTGAGACCTTCTGCGGGGAGTGCTTCTTCTGCAAGAAGGGCTATGTGAACAACTGCACCGACAAAAACGGCGGCTGGGCACTCGGCTGCCGCATTGACGGCGGGCAGGCCGAATATGTGCGGGTGCCGTTTGCCGATACCGGGCTGAACAGGATCCCTGACGGCGTGACCGACCGGCAGGCGCTGCTGGTCGGCGATGTCCTCGCCACCGGCTACTGGGCGGCGCGCATCTCTGAGATCACCGAGGAGGACACCGTCCTCATCATCGGCGCCGGGCCCACGGGAATATGCACCCTGCTCTGCGTTATGCTCAAAAAGCCGCAGCGGATCATTGTCTGCGAAAAGGACCCCGGCCGCATCCGCTTTCTGCAGGAACAGTATCCCGATGTGCTGACGGTCACACCGGAGGAGTGCGCTGCCTTTGTGCAGGCCAACAGCGCACACGGCGGCGCCGATGTAGTTCTGGAGGTCGCAGGCGCATCCTCCACCTTCCGCCTTGCGTGGGAGTGTGCAAGACCCAACGCCATTGTAACGGTGGTCGCGCTGTATGACACGGCGCAGACCCTGCCGCTGCCGGAGATGTACGGCAAAAACCTGACCTTCAAGACGGGCGGTGTCGATGGCTGCGACTGCGAGGAAACGCTGCGCCTCATCGCAGAGGGCAAGCTGAATACCGAGCCGCTCATCACCCACACTTACCCCCTGAGCAGGATCGAGGAGGCCTACGATCTGTTTGAAAACAAGCGGGACGGTGTGATAAAGGTTGCAGTCGAATGTCAAAGCATTGACTGATGCCGCCGCACCGCAAATCAACAACTGTAAAGGAATGACCGTATGACGAATCAGAAAACCCTTTCCAGCGGCGCAGGCCGCTTTGACATCAGCACAGCGGGCCTGCACATTCTGGCTATGACCCTTATGCTGATGGACCATCTCTGGGCCACGCTGCTGCCTGCGCAGGAGTGGCTGACCTGCGCAGGCAGACTGGCTTACCCCATCTTTGCCTTTATGGCGGTGGAGGGGTACTTCCACACCCGCAGCTTCCAGAAATACGCACTGCGGATGCTGGTTTTCGCCGTGCTGTCCGAGGTTCCGTTCAATCTGATGTGCGGCGGGACATGGTTTTACCCGGTACACCAGAATGTGATCTGGACGCTGCTGATGGGTCTTTTGGGGGTGCATCTGCTGGAAACGGTGCGCCGCAATCAGAACCCCGCTCTGTTTGCGGCGGCCGCAGTCGGCGTCATTCTGGCGGGGGCGGTGCTGGGGACCCTCTGCATGGTCGATTACTACGCTGTCGGCGTGCTGACGGTGCTTGTTTTCTACTTTTTCCGTGGCCGGGCATGGTGGTGCCTGGCAGGGCAGCTGCTCGCGCTGTACTGGCTCAATGTCGAGATGCTGGGCGGCCTGATGTATCCTGTGCAGCTGTTCGGCGCTTCGTTTGAGATCTGCCAGCAGGGCTTTGCGCTGCTGGCGCTCGTCCCCATCTGGCTGTATCGCGGGCGGCAGGGATACCACAGCCGGTGGTTCCAATATTTCTGCTATGCGTTTTACCCCGTACACATGCTGGTGCTTGCACTGGCTCTGCAGTTCCTGAACCGCTGACACCCAATAAGCAACAAAAACACCCCTCTCAGCATGAACCGCATCCCGTCAAGCGTACAATGAAATAAAATAAGATTTTGCTGCCAAGAGCACTGCTCTTGGCAGATTTTTTGCGCAGCAAATGCCATCTGGTACTTTTCCATTGGCGTAACAACCCCAAGATTGCGCTGTAAAGCACTATACAGAAAAAGGGCTTCCGCCAGCAGATGCGGAAGCCCTTTTTAAGAAGGAGAATAGTGAATATCAGTTTTTCATTTCGGCGCGAATCTTATCGTTGGCCTCCTCGACCTTCATGCGGGAGAGGATAAAGGTAATGATGGCGTCCAGCACAAAGGGAATCACGAGGTACATGAGTTTCAGCATATTGATGCAGGAATCCGGCTGCACGGCCAGCGCCTTATCATAATTGCTGAACGCCAGCAGCCAGCCGGTGATGGCGGTGCCGAGACCGCCGCCCAGCTTGACACCGAGCGAGGTGCAGGAGTACATTGTGCCGTCCACGCGCTTGTGCTTCGTCAGCCAAGTGTACTCGGAGCAGGAGGCGATAACGGCGTTCATGTCGCCCTGCCACGGGCCCTGACCCAGTGCAGCGATGGCCGTGAAGAGCAGCATCATCTTTGACATCGCCGGTGCCAGTATAGCCGGCCACAGCAACGAGCGCACGGGCTGCGGTAGCAAGGGCATAGCTGCCGACATTCAGCTTGTACATACCGTGCATCTTGGCAACGAGGGTCGGGGTAAAGACCAGTGCGATGATCAAAGGAATGTTGATGGCCCAGGAGAACACGCCGAACAGGTTCTTGTCGCCAAGGATATGAGCAGTGTAGTAGGTACCCATACTGATCATGGCACCATGGGTGCGTGAGAACTGCAAAGAGGGCTTTGATAAGAACCTCGGCAAGAATCTGCCGCCTGTCATCACGAAGTCGAAAATTGTTCCGGCCGACAAGGATTGGGAGTTTATCGTCAAGATGACCCTGATCATCCGCGACATTCTGTACGGCAATCCGCGTTTGGACGAGATGGGCTGGCATGAAGAAGCGCTCGGTCGCAACGCCGTGGTCGGCGGCTTCCAGGGCCAGCGCCAGTGGACAGACTGGCTGCCGAACGCTGACTTCACCGAAGCCATCATGGCTTCCACCTTTGACTGGAACGGCCCGAAGGCCCCGACCCCGTTCGCTACCGAGAATGACACCTGCAACGGCATTGCCATGATGCTGGGCAGCCTTGTTTCCGGCTCTGCGCCGTGCTTCCATGACGTGCGCACCTACTGGAGCCCGGAAGCCTGCGAGCGTGTGACCGGGCAGAAGCCTGACGGCGTTGCCGCCAACGGCTTTATTCACCTCATCAATTCCGGCGCAACGGCCCTGGACGGTTCCGGTGCCTGCGTAGATGACAAGGGCAATCATGTGATGAAACCGTTCTGGGAGATAACCGATGCGGACATCAAGGCGTGCCTGAACGCCACCGATTGGTGTCGTGCGTACTATGAGTACTTCCGCGGCGGTGGATATTCCAGCCATTTCCGCTGCAAGGCAGAGATGCCTGTTACGATGCTGCGCTTCAACATTGTGGAGGGCATTGGACCCGTCCTGCAAATTGCCGAGGGTTGGACGGCTGATCTGCCCGACGAGATCCACAACACTATCGACAAACGCACCGACCCGACCTGGCCGACCACATGGTTCTGCCCGCGCCTGACCGGACAGGGAGCGTTCACCGATGTGTACAGCGTTATGGCAAACTGGGGTGCCAACCACGGCGTGACCGTTTACGGCCATGTGGGTGCTGACCTCATTACACTGGCCAGCATGCTGCGCATCCCTGTTACGATGCACAATGTCCCTGCCGAGAAGGTCTATCGCCCCCACGCATGGGCCAGCTTCGGCACGCAGGATCAGCAGGCTGCGGATTATGCTGCGTGCAAGCAGTACGGACCGCTGTATCGGTAAGTTACCTGTCGTAAATATTCTGCCGGAAAGATTTTGACATAGCCCTTAATACCAGTTAAGGAGAGGTTTCCTTGGAAGCCTCTCCTTGTTTTTTTCATTTGGAGGTATACAACAAATTCAAAAGATAAAAAGTACCCTGAGACCTCTTTTCTCAAAGTGCGGTTATAATCCGTTGCCTATAACTTAATAGGCTTTTCCTCTATACGGAGAACCGCATTATGAGTTTGTCGAATGAATAACTCTGGCAATTCCACGCGAAAAACGAAATGGAATTACCGCTGCCATATGCGAATCCTGACGGTATATGCTCCACACAGGTGGACATATACTGAAGAATTTGCGTGTGTCAATTTTCAATTCGACAAGATTCTTTGTCGCTGTCGTTCACCACCAGTATTCCCATCGAAGAAAAAATGATAGGCGTACAGAAATGATAAAAAAGAACGATGGCATATCCAAAGATGATATATGCCAAAACCAATTTACTGCTTATGTGGTTTTGGCAGTAAAACGAAAGCGCCAATCCTGCATCGGTATAATCATACCTGTTTACCGGTATAATAAGGTTATTCCTTTACATAAATCGGCACGATACAATATTATCGGGGTGAACAATTATGCCGGTTGATGAATTGACTGCACTGGGGCAAAAAATGCGTCAAGCCCGTAAGAATGCAGGGCTGACTCAGCAAGAACTTTCAGACCAAAGTCATGTTTCTGTAAAGCAGATTGCCAATATTGAAAAGGGAAAGATGAATCCATCTTATTTGATTTTGCGAGCTTTAGCTAGGGTTTTACATATTTCTCTGGATACACTTATCAATCCTGACATTTCGTTAGACGATGAAAGGGCAACCCAAATGAAATTGCTCTATTCTAATTGCCCTTCCGAAATGAAAGAATCTCTGCTTCACCATACACAAGAAACAGCGAAAGAGCTCACTGAACTATCAAGAAAATTAGAGAGCTTCTGAGCAGTAGAGTGAATCTAAGGATTTATCTACTGCTTTTCTCTTTATATAGAAAATAAGATTCTCAGTCTCAAATATTTTCTATATAGTAAAGTAAGTCTCCGCATCCCTACGAACGCCATTAATATGAACTTCAAAATGTAAGTGGTTTCCTGTTGCCCGCCCTGTATGACCGACATAACCAATGACCTCACCCGCCTGCACCTGCTGACCGGTGGTGACGCAGATGGACGAGCAGTGGGCGTACAGTGTTTCCAGCCCGCCGCCGTGGTCGATTTGAATGTAGTAACCGTAGCTGCCGCCCCAACTGTCAAGACCGTTGGCAACGATGACGATGCCGTCTGCCGCAGCAAGAATCGGCGTACCCTCGGCACAGGCAATGTCGGTGCCGGTGTGGGAGCTTACCTCGCCGGTGATGGGGTCCACGCGGTGACCAAATTGAGAAGTAATCGTACCCGCCACCGGCAGCGGCCATTGCAGGGTGCCTGTCGGGACGCGGGTGCTGTCCGGGTTCATAAGTTTCCCCCCGCCCTGCTCAAAGCCGCCGAGCAATTCTCCCCACAGTTCCTCATACTGCGGGTCTTGTAAAAGTTGCAGATAGGTGTTCTGACGGGTGGTGAAATGATAATCTGCCGCCATCTCATCGGGTGTTTTGTGGGTCAGCTCAATAACAAGGACGGTTTCAGTTATCTCTGTGGTGGTCGGGTTTCCGTCCTCATCGGTGGTTTCTATTGTGGTAGTCTCCGGGTGGGTGGAACAATCCACCGCATTCATCGCCCACATAGTTTTCCGCAGTTTATCTACCTGCTCCTCTGTCAGTGCCGCAACGGGTGCGCCTTGTTCATTTCCTGAAACATACGAAGAAAAGACCGCCAGGACATCTTGCCAACGAATGTAGTACACGTCATCGTTGGCTGTAATGTCTTGGCGGTCATGCTGTACGGTGTCGGAGATTTCTTCCAGCCTGTCGCGGTATTCTGCTGTCAGTGTTTCTACTGCCTGTTGCACGGTAATTGTGTCGGTGTTGGGCGCATTGGCGGCAAAAAAGATGCCATAGGCCGAGCCGGACACAAAGGCCACAAGGCTGATGACAATAATAATGCTGAGTGCCACGCTAATCCCTGCAGCAATGGCCGCGACAAGACTGTGCAGGCCGACAAGAAAATGCCGTATTGCCGAGCGCACCGCCACAGCCGTCTTGCGGGTGCTGCTGGTGGCTTTCTGGATAGCAAGCTGCACTTGACGGGTACGGGTCTGCATTTGTGCTTGGGTTGTTATGCTCCGCACAGTTTCAGTTGCGGCGGTTCGCAGTTGGCGCTGACCTTGGGTCATACCACGAATATCTCGTGGCGCGGTCTTGGCGGTGACGACTTTTTCTTTCGCCCGCTGGCGGGGCAAATCTGCCCCACGGCGCGGGTGCCGCTCTGCATCGGACAGCGTGCCGCACTCGACTTGTTTGAGGCTGACACCGCGCTCATTGGCGGTGTGGACGCGTGTGGTTTCGGTTTGTTCGGCGGAACGGCGTTCCCGGTATTTTTCTATCTGTTTGCGGGCAATCTTGCGCCCTTGCTGCACGGTGAAATCTGTGTTTTGCTTGATGACCGAATAGGATGTATCGGTTACCACCGAGCTGGTATCTTGCGCAGTTGTATAATCACCGTCTCCCTGCGTAGGAGTGCTTTCTCGCAGCATGGTTCGGCTTTTCTCCTTGGCCTCCGCCCACGCCTTTTTCAGCGCAGCTTTCGGGATTTCCCCGGTTGCATTGCTTCTCGGCATATGCGCGGTTGGCTTTTCTTTAATATCTTTCATGGCATCACCCCACGTCATAAATTATTCAAATTGAATTTCAAAATCGTTCAAACAGCTTTTAAATTCTACACACAAGTCGCCGCTATAATAAGTCTCGTAATCAAAACAAACGCGGGAAGCATCCCGCACACCACTGCGCCTTAGACCATGCCAGAGCAATCGCTCGGTCAAGGCCAGACAACAAATTGGGCTAAAGGGCCATTACATATAAAAAAGCAATGCTGTATCTTCCGATTCTGGACGATACAGCATTTTCTTTGCAATTATGAAAAGATGTTGCTATAATAGAATCATCTCTCTGAAACGCGAGGTTTCTCCCATGAATTTATATATCAGTGCCGCCGAGTATGACTACCACACCCTGCTGAAAGTGGCCGAGATGGCAGGGCTTGCGGGAATCATTGGTTTTCATGAGGCCGGGGACGGCTATCTGGTAACTTTCCCGGATGGTGAAAATGCTGAGGCTCTCATCAACGATTATAAAGGTCGGCTGCGCGATTTGGAAAACAACATTTGGATGCACTAATGTAGGCATACAAATCGAAATTATTCGGGAAATGTGATTAACAGCGATGCAAATCCTGATGTCGCAATAAACACTTATCGATCGTCTACTAATTCTATGCCCGAAGTCAACTTAAAAAATCTCATAGGTAATAAATTTGCTGATGTTGTGATAACA